>Ga0326511_10000080_pt1 | contig 68920 bp, 54 predicted proteins | sample 0_2496_0518_D_FD_203701 | JGI IMG/M metagenome (GOLD analysis project Ga0326511, IMG submission 203701) | Bovine rumen microbial communities from UC Davis, California, United States - 0_2496_0518 | ecosystem: Host-associated > Mammals > Digestive system > Stomach > Rumen | place: USA...
AATTTAGGTTATTCACCTTGATTATTCATAAAAATATTATTTGCAAGGCTTGCATATATTACAAATTCTTAATTAAGGGGGGCAGTTGAAATTGCAAGAAATGCCATAATATAATAATGTATTGCATCGAATTTCACAAGCTTACTTTTTCTTCGCGAATTTCACCTGAATTTCACCAAGCATAAAATAAAAACGAGCTACATCTCTGTAACTCGTTGATTTTCAGTGTAGCGGGAGCCGGGATTGAACCGGCGACCTCATGATTATGAATCATGCGCTCTAACCAGCTGAGCTATCCCGCCATCTGTTTTTAGCGGGTGCAAAAGTACTACTTAAATTCAAAAAAAACAAAAGAAAAACAAAGAATCTATGCACAATTAACGTTTTTTAGGAATGCAACAGTAAAAACTTGTCATTTAACTCTTGCAACTCCCAACTTTTTTGTATCTTTGTGGGCGATAACATGAATCTTTTAGCTAACCGCTTATTTGTTGATTATATGCGAAAACAAAGAATAGACCTTGAATATCCGTTGAATGCCAAGAAGCCTGATTTGTTGTGGCAACTGCTGAGCACAGACCATGGGCTGGAACGGTGGCTGGCAGACGAGGTGACGGAAGATAACGGTGTGCTTAGCCTAACGTGGGGCAGCCCCTATGCAGAGCACCACACACTACACGCCAACATCCTGGAAAGAGAGAAAAACAGTCATATCAAGTTGCAATGGGTTGACGAGGACGATCCAGAAGCTTTTTGGGAAATGCGCATTGGAAAAAGTGAACTGACAGAAGAACTATGCCTCTTCGTCATTGACCACGCACCAGCTGAAGAAGTGGAAGACCTGCATGATTTGTGGGACGACAATCTGGAGCGACTTCACCAATCCAGTGGCTACTAAAACGGCTAACAATGCTTAAAAAACACCGTATCGCTTTGTGGTGCGGTGTTTTTTGCGTAACTTTGCACGCCAAATCGTTATGATGTTTAGAATAAAGAAGTTAGACATCTTCATCGCAAAGCAGTTTGGGCTGCTTTTCGTGGGAACATTTTTCATCTGCCAGTTTGTGCTGATGATGCAGTTCCTGTGGCGTTATGTGGACGAACTGATAGGTAAGGGTCTTTCGCTTGACGTGCTTGCTCAGTTCTTTTTCTATATGGGTCTGATGCTCATGCCTCAAGCCTTCCCCCTCGCCATCCTACTCTCCTCACTCATCACTTTTGGCAATCTCGGTGAAAGTTCGGAGCTGACCGCTATCAAAGCGGCAGGCATCTCGCTGATGCAGGCCATGCGCTCACTCATTGTCATCGTGCTCATGATTACTGGAGTTTCCCTCTTCTTTCAGGATGTGGTTGGCCCCTACGCCAACCAAAAGTTCTTCATCCTCTTACGGGCTATGAAACAGGCCAACCCCGAGTTGGAAATCCCTGAAGGAATCTTCTACGACGGAATACCAGGTTCAAACATCTATGTGCAGAAGAAGGACCTGAATACGGGTAAGCTCTATGGTATCATGATCTATCAGCAGTCAAATTCTTATGAAGACCAGGCTATCATATTGGCCGACTCGGGCATGATGCGTTCTACGGCAGAGAAGATGCACCTGCAACTGACGCTGTGGAGTGGAGAATGGTTTGAAAACATGAATTCGCAAGAGGTTGGTGGTGCTGCTGAGGTGCCCTATCGACGTGAGACTTTCGCCCACAAGGAGATTTTGCTCGACTTCAACAATGGACTAAACCTGGACGATGCTGGAATCACTTCGAGCGCACAGGCAAAGAGTATCAGAAAGATAGTGCACGACCTGGACAGCATCAACTTGCAGATAGACAGTCTTGGGCATGCTTACTATAGTGAGGCATGTAATGGTATGTTGCATTTGCCCACCCTATCGGCCAGCGACTCGACCCGCCTTACTAAAGCATCCATTATGGACCTTGACTCGCTCTTGGAGAGTTTACCAAGCGAAAAGAAGGTGGGAGCCATTACTTCGGCAGCACAAAGGGCCAAAGATGCGTGCTATGAGATTGGCATGAAGTCTGACTGGGCTGACTACGTCAACCGCCAGTCGCGACTACACGAGATAGAAGTAATCGGAAAATTCACCCTTGCCCTCTCCTGCATCATCTTCTTCTTTATCGGTGCGCCACTGGGCGCCATTATCCGCAAGGGAGGATTAGGAGTGCCTGTTATCATTTCTGTCTTCGTGTTCATCGTGTACTACATCTTTGACAACACAGGAATGCGAATGGCCCGCGAAGACGAGTGGGCTATCTGGTTTGGCAAATGGATAGGCACTATGGTGCTGGCACCACTGGCCGCCTTCTTCACGTATAAGGCAAACAAAGACTCTACTGTCTTCAACATCGATGCCTATCGCGTCTTCTTCATGCGAGTGTTTGGCTTGCGTATGAGCCGTAACATAGCCAGCAAGGAGGTCATCATCGAGGATCCTGACTATCTGGCTGATGCAGAACGACTGCAGACAGTATGCCACAATGTGGAGATCTATAGCGAGGAGCACAGTCTGCTGCGCTGGCCCAATCCTATTAAGGTATTCTTCCATCCAGGCGACGACCACGAGATTGAACATATCAGCGAGGAACTTGAAACCATCATCGAGGACTTGAGCAACTCACGCGACAAGATTATTATGCATGAGCTGAACAACTACCCCATCATGGCTACTCATGCCCATACGCGCCCCTTTGAGCGTAGATGGCTCAACATCGTGACGGGTCTGCTGATTCCCGTTGGAATGTTTTTCTATTTCCGCATGCTGAGGTTCCGCTTAAGACTCTACAAGGATCTGCGTCTTATCATCAAGACCAGTGAGCATATCATTGCACGCATAAATCAACTACATCCTACTAAAAACATATAAAATAACAACAAAGATGCAAGAATTTAAACTCAACACCATAACTGAAGCTCTCGAAGATTTCCGAGAGGGCAAGTTTGTTATTGTCGTCGATGACGAGGACCGCGAGAACGAAGGCGACTTGATTTGTGCCGCAGAGAAGATCACCCCAGAAATGGTCAACTTCATGCTGAAACATGCCCGTGGCGTACTCTGTGCTCCTATTACCATGAGCCGAAGCGAGGAGCTTGACTTGCCGCGTCAGGTTGTCGAGAACACATCGGTACTGGGAACACCCTTCACCGTCACAGTCGACAAGCTCGAAGGATGCACTACTGGTGTGTCGGCTCATGATCGTGCAGCCACCATCCGGGCACTGGCCGACCCTGCTTCTACCCCACAGACATTCGGACGTCCCGGACACATCAACCCTCTCTATGCACAAGATAATGGTGTATTGCGTCGTTCTGGCCATACCGAGGCAGCCATCGATCTTTGCAAGCTGTCCGGACTATATCCCGCCGGAGCACTCATGGAAATCATGAACGACGACGGAACTATGGCCCGCTTGCCTGAGTTGCAGGTTTTCGCTCACGAACACAACCTGAAAATTATCACCATCAAGGACCTCATCGCCTATCGCCTGCGCCAAGAATCGCTCATTGAAGTGGGTGTTGAAGCCGACATGCCTACCCAATACGGACACTTCCACATCATTCCCTTCCGGCAGAAGAGCAACGGTCAGGAGCATTTTGCACTGATTAAAGGAGAATGGGATGAAGATGAGCCTATCCTCGTACGCGTACATTCTTCATGTATGACGGGAGACATCCTTGGATCTCGTCGTTGCGACTGTGGTGAACAACTGCATCGCGCCATGCAGAAAATAGAAGAGGAGGGCAAGGGAGTCATCGTCTATATGCAGCAAGAAGGAAGGGGCATTGGCCTGATGAACAAGCTCGCTGCCTACAAGTTGCAGGAAGAGGGCTATGACACAGTGGACGCAAATCTCTGTTTGGGCTTCAAGGCCGACGAACGCGAATATGGCTGTGGTGCCCAAATGCTGCGCCACCTTGGCGTGCACAAAATGCGTCTTATGACCAACAACCCTGTGAAGCGCGTTGGATTAGAGGCATACGGACTGCAAATCGTGGAGAATGTACCTATTGAAATTTCACCCAACGAGTATAATCTGCGCTATCTGCAAACGAAAAAAGATCGCATGGGTCACACCTTGCACCTGTAATCAGAAAAAGAAAGAGGGCTCCCTTTGGGGAACCCTCGTTTGGTTTATGAAGCTAACTTTGAGAAATTAGCCAAGGCTGATAGCCTCAGAAGGACAAACGCTTGCGCATGTGCCGCACTCAGTGCAAGCATCAGCGTCAATTACGTACTTGTCTGCACCCTCAGAGATAGCCTCTACGGGGCACTCGCCTGCGCATGTACCACAAGAGATACAGTCGTCACCAATTACATATGCCATAATTCTTTGTAGTTTTAAATAGTTAAATACTTAAATTTGATGATGCAAAGGTACTTACTTTTTCCGAAAAATACTCATAAATCAGTATTTATTTTTGCAATTTATACGGTGTCGAAATAAATTCCAACATAATAAGCAAAGCAAAAACACGTTATTATTAATAGTATGAAGTATAAGCTTCTATCCATATTGCTGCTTATCTGTGTCGCTTCCCATGTAGCGGCCCAACGACGTGTGGTTCAAAACAAACCATACATTGACCTACGCATGCTGCATTTCGGCATTCTTCTCGGTTTCAATATGCAGGACGCAGAGATGACCAATGTAGGACCGCAGGTCATAGACTTGCCCGAGGGAGGGCAGATGGAGAGCAACGTGCTTTGTGATGTGGACAACTGGAATCCCGGTTTCAGCGTCGGTGTATTGGCCGACGTTCGACTCAGCCAGCATTTCTCTTTGCGTTTCTCGCCAACAATGCACTTTGGACAAAAGCACTTACTTTTCCGTAATCTCCGTGAGTTTAACGAGAGTGGCAAACCGCTTGAGGTGACGCAAAATTTGAAGAACACCTATATCTCCCTACCTATAGACCTGAAATTCTCGGCACAGCGCTTCAACAACTATCGCCCTTACATCATGGGTGGTGTCGTGCCCATGCTGAACCTGGCCAGTAAGGACCAAGACTACATCATGCTGAAGCGTCACGACCTGATGTTGGAAGTGGGTTTGGGATGTGATTTCTATCTGCCATTCTTTAAATTGATTCCGGAACTGAAATTCTGTTATGGCCTGGGCAACGTGCTGGATAAAGACCATATAACAGAACTGCGCGACGTGAACAAATTGCCCTACGCCCGCAGTGTCTCGTCGATATGCACCAAAATGATTGTGCTTACCTTCTATTTCGAATAATTTTCCTTAATTTTTTCTCCGCAAGGTCACGCCGACGTCCGATATGCCAGGAAGGATTTCGCGTTTCATGTTGTGACGGACACTTACGTGGAGCGAGTCACCCTTGGCCAGTTCCAAGTCGCACAGGTGAAATTGATATTGGTAGAAACAAACTCCCTCACCCCGAATATTCCCATCGTCATCAATGAGTTTGCAAGAGAGGGTATCACTATATTTCGTTCCAGAAGGAAATACCTGCTGCTCAACAATCAGGGTCAATCCCATAAAGGGATAGGCACCATTAATTCTAAGTCCCACATCTTCGCGGAATGTACCACCATCTCGGATAGGAGGTATAGAGAAAGACAGGCGATCCACCTTCTCCCAGCCATTAATCGGGGTATGCTCGTAATGGCTGTAGATGGTCTTACGATTGCAACCGACAAGTGTCAACACCACCCCTAACAGCAGAACGAAGACTCTATTCCTTGGGCTGTTCATTATCTTTAGGCTTTGGAGAACCGGGATTCTGCTTTTTCTGTGGCTTTTGCTGACGCGATGGCTCTTGTGTATTCGGAGCATTCTGTGCAGCAGGGGAATTAGAACCCTTTTTCTTCTTTTTCTTCTTAGTCTTATCGAAACGGTGTATGTCGCCATCAGCCAACAAATCTACAGAGCCTTTTTGCTCCTTTGGTTGATCATCCGGCTGTAGCGATTCGGGATTCTCGCCTCGACGGTTCATCTCAACTATTTCCTTGGCACGCTCACCCGTAATAGTTTCCAAATTAGCAGCAATTCGTTTGTCTGTGGAGTAGGTAAGCAATCCTGCAAGGATGTCGGTCTTAAACAGAAAGTAGTCGGCATCAAGCGTATGCAAGACGACCTCGCGGCTGGGCAAGCGCCGGCCATGTTCTATGTAATCATCCACCTCATAGTTCAGGCAGCACTTGAGTTTAGCACACATGCCAGCTAACTTCTGAGGGTTAAGCGAAATATCCTGAAAGCGTGCAGCAGCTGTAGAGACGCTGGAGAAATTCTTCATCCACGTGGCGCAACACAATTCACGTCCGCAAGGTCCCGTACCGCCGATACGTCCAGCTTCCTGACGGGCACCAATCTGCTTCATCTCTATGCGCACATGGAAAGCAGCAGCCAAGTCCTTGATGAGCTGGCGAAAGTCCACACGTTCATCGGCAATATAGTAGAAGATAGCTTTCTGGCCGTCACCCTGAAACTCCACATCACCAATCTTCATCTTCAAATCGAGGTTCTTGGCTATTTCACGACTCTCAATCATCGTCTCATGTTCGCGAGCCTTAGCCTCACGATACTTATCCATATCTATCTGGCGAGCCAAACGATAAATGCGCTTGATGTCGTCCTCGCTCTTCAGGTTGGCCTTTTTCAGCTGCATCTTCACCAAACGGCCCGTCAGTGTCACCACACCGATGTCATGACCAGGTGAGGCTTCCACAGCCACGATGTCACCTTTCTTCAATGGAAGGTTGTTCACGTTGTGGTAATACCCTTTACGGGTGTGTTTGAACTGCACCTCCACCAAGTCGGTCGTGTCGGCATTGCCTGGAACATCGGCCAGCCAGTCATAGGTATTCAACTGGCGATCTTGTCGGCCTATGGCTGCACGGCAAAGTCCGCGGTCGCCACCAGTACGTATCTCGTGTTCTTTTTGTTTCTCGTTCATTATCTTATTTTTGAATTAGCAACACAATCATTTGCAGGGCAAAGTCAAAGAAGACAATCTTCGCATTGGCGTTCTGTCCGATGTCACGAATGGCTAAATTAGCCAGATCGCTGATAGGTATGACATTGGCCTCATTGACAAAACGGGCAAAATTCCGAGCGAAGCCCTCTTCCTGCTGCGTCATGTAACATAGCTCCTGCCTATTAAAGTTATACATAAAGTTCTCTCGCACCAGTTGCAGGAAGTAGGTAAGGAAGCGCTTCTGTTTTTCGCGTCCGAAAGATGACAATATCTCGCTCCACTTCTTCAAATCCTTGATTCTTTTCTGATAGGCAAGTCGCATCAGCATAATGAAGAGGTCGAGGAACTGCTCGTTTTCGGTACCCACCTGAAGCTCCTGCATAGCTTTAAGCCAAGAGCCGCATGCCAGTCGGCTAATACGTCTTGCCTGCTGTTCATCGATGCCGCGCCGTTCCACCAATGCCCGTTCAATGGTCTCTGCAGGCAGTCGTTTCACGTCAATGCGCTGCACACGGCTTCTGATAGTTTCCAGCAACTTATCTGGCTCTTCGCAAACCATGAGGAAAACCGTCTGTTGAGGTGGCTCCTCAATGAGTTTCAATAGTTTATTAGCACAGGCAATATTCATGCGTTCGGGCAACCAGATGATGCTTACCTTGAAACCACCTTGGCTGGACTTTAGTGATAGCTTGCGTACCAGTTCATCGCTTTCGCCGGCGGTAATAATGGCCTGCTGGTTCTCAGCTCCCATAGCAGTCATCCATTCGTCCATCGAGAAATAGGGTCCTTGCATGATGAGCTGATGCCAGTCTCGGGCAAAGTCATCACTTACAGGCATGTGATCCGATCCCATCGATGATAGTTTGATGGTAGGATAGGTAAAGTGTAGGTCAGGGTGTTCTAACTTTGCAAGCATCGGAGATTCTTCTCTACCCTCTCCTCTCTTTTCTTGCTTCTCAAGGAGATAGCACCCAAAACTCACAGCCAGCGCCAATTTGCCAATGCCCTGTGGACCGCAGAACATGATGGCATGCGGTACTCGGTCTTCGCTCTCCATCTTCAAGAGACGTTCGCGAACCTCTTCCTGTCCTATGACCTCACTAAACTTCAATTGACGTTTTAACCTTTTAGCTTTTTCACAATTTCCACCACAGAGTCTACGGCTCCCATCGTGTAGAAGTGAATATCGCTGATACCATGTTCATATATTTCTCGGCATTGCTCCGTTGTCCACTCAATGCCTAATTGCCGGGCATCATCATCTGTTTTGCACTTCACTATTTCACGAGCAAGGGGTTCTGGAATATCGCAATGAAAAGTGCGGGGTACCACAGTGAGCTGACTCAGCTTGGCTAAAGGCTTGATACCTGGGATGATAGGGATTGTAATGCCCATTGCACGAGCCTTTTCCACGAACTCAAAGTATTTGCGGTTATCGAAGAACAACTGAGTTACTGCATATTGTGCGCCTAAGTCCTGCTTTTCCTTCAAATACTGCATGTCCATCTCCAAGTTAGGAGCTTCTTCATGCTTTTCTGGATAACAAGCAACGCCAATGTCGAAGGGCGTACCAGGATTCTTTATGGGAGTCCCATCGGCAAAAAAACCTTCATTGAAACGCTGTACCTGACGAATGAGATCTGTCGTATGTTCATGTCCACCAGGAGTTGGCTTAAACACAGAGTCATCCTTTGCCTTGTCGCCACGAAGCAACAGCAGGTCGCGAATGCCAAGGAACTGTAAGTCCAACAGTTCGTACTCAATATCCTCGACGGTGACGCCACTACAGATGACGTGCGGTTGTACCGTTACGCCAAAACGTTGCTGTATGGCTGCCGCAACTGCAATAGTACCAGGACGACGACGTACACGGCTACGCTCAAAGCGTCCATCGCCCACCTCTTTATATATATACTCGCTATGATGGGTTGTGATATTGATGAAAGCTGGGTTCAGCTCACACAATTTTGCGATGTCCTCGAACAGCCGTTCCGTACCCGTCCCCTTTAATGGGGGCAGCACCTCGAAAGAGAATTCCTTCTTGCCTGCGCCATTGATAAGATTTGCTACTGCCATTTTTTAGTGCATTTGGCTGCAAAGGTACAAAAAAAAGCAGACAACTAAGCGTAATTATGGAGAATTAACGCAGAAAACACCGTGTTTCACGTGAAAATCCGGTGCAATTACGCATATATTGTATAATAATTGGTAATAGGGAAAGGTGCTTGTCAATATAAACAACTACGGATTTCACGAATCGCTTGTTTTTTCAGATGCCTGAATCTCAACAGCACTTGAAAAGTATAATTCGTGAAATCCGTAGTTACTTATTATTTACTTCTTTATACGATAAAGACGGAACGACATAGCGGGTACCTGATCGTTGAGTACAGAATTCTTTTTCCCGTCCTCAGCCTTGGCAGAGCCAGCCTTCGGTGTAATCTTCTCTGGATTGTCAAGTGTGTTCTCGTCATCATACGAACCATTATGGCTCAAAGTCAAGGTAGTAGCAGCATGCTCGCCCTTCATACCTAACAAGTTGATACTGATGGGGCGCTCCTGCTTAGAGGTGTTAATAACCTTGATGACCACTTCACCTGTGGCGGCATCCCAAACCGAGGAAGCAAACAGGCCGTCCATTCCTTCTTGTCCAGCCACAGGAACCTGTTTCTTGCCTTTCGGGTCGGCAGGATCGGCTGTAGTCAACGTGAGGACATTAGTTCCCTTGTTCATAGCATACATCTGCTGCACGTAGTAGGAGACTGACTTGAACATGCGTAGGTTATCATACCAAATCATGTCAGGACGCCACTGCCAACCATCAACATGTGCGAAGAGAGGAGCATAAGTAGCCATCTGAACGATGTCGGCATTGCGTTCCAGGTCAGTCATGAAAGCTGCCTCGTAGAGAGAAGTCTCGAAATGGTTCCACTTCTTGCCTCGTCCGTGACAGGCATATTCACCTGCAAACACCTTCGGGCCCTTGCGGTCATAGCTTTCATAACGCAGGCCATGAGAGAGGAACCACTGCTCATTACGATAGAAGTGCTCGTCGACTAAATCGGCTTTCTGAGCCTTCATGGCTACCCAACCCTTATCAAACATCTTGCCCTCAGAATCGGGGCCGCTGGTACCAATAATCTTAATATTGGGATACTTGGCACGAATAGCTGCCACGAAAGGTTTCAGACGCTCATAATAAGGAGTATCCCACTGTTCATTGCCTACACCGATAAACTTCATGTTGAAAGGTTCTGGGTGTCCCATGTCAGCACGAATCTTGGCCCACTTGGAAGTAGCAGGGTCTCCATTGGCAAAGTCTATCAAGTCAAGGCAGTCATCAATAAAGGGCTGAAGTTCGTCCATCTTGGCATGTGCATCTTCACCATTCTGGAACTGGCAGGCCAGACCTACGCTCAACACAGGCAGCGGCTCTGCACCCATATCCTCACAGAGTTGGAAGAACTCGAAGAAACCCAATCCATAGCTCTGATAATAGTCTGCAAAGTAACGATAGTCGAAGGTGTCCTCCCAACGGTTACGGTTAATAGGACGATTCTCCACAGGGCCAATGGTATTCTTCCACTGATAGCGAGTATCAAGGGTAGTACCTTCTACAATACAACCACCAGGGAATCTGAATACACCAGGCTTCATATCGGCCAATGCTTCGGCCAAGTCCTTGCGAAGTCCGTTCTCACGTCCCTTGTATGTATCCTTCGGGAAGAGGGAGATGTGCTCCAGACAAACAGGATTTCCGCTGCTCAGGAAAATACGCAGATTGGCCTTAGGCTCTGTGCGGCTTGATTTCAGCATGACGGTATACTTCTTCCACTCATTAGAGTTGATGTCTATTTTGGCCTCTGTAAACTCTTGATGCTCATACATCGCCTGCTCGTTTATCAGCTGTACGCGAATTTGTGAGTTACCTTTCGGTGCCTTGGCCCAAACAGAGAAGCGATACTCTTTGTCCTTTTCTACACCGATTCCGAAAAAGCCCTCGTTTTGCAAGCCTGTTCGACGCTCCCGATGACCAGGAGACGACAGAATAACATAGTGCGGGCAACGCTCGAAAGGACCATCGGTCTTCAGTTCCACATTGCCAAACACCCGCCAGCCCATATAAGGCTGTGCGAACTCGAACGAGCGGTTCTTGACCAATTCACCATACAAGCCACCATCAGCGGCAAAGTTGATGTCTTCGAAGAACTGACCGTACATAGTCGGCTGTACGGTAGCTCCAAGCTTCTTGGTGTTCACGTCCATTACACGCTGGCCTTGGGCTGAGACACATGCCGTAAGCGCAAGAGCAAGAGATACTTGTTTCAGATTCATTCCTTGTGTAAATTTAATTAGTTATTGTATAATAGTTGCTTTCTTTTGCAAAATTAGTTAAAAAGTCTCGTCTCGACAAACGTTTTTCAAATAAAAGTGCTACTTTTGTAACTCTTTAACGAAGATACCAATAAAAATACGAAAAAGATGAAAACAGTTTTAGTAGCAGAAGACAATGACAGCAACTACATCTTGATGACCTATATCTTGAAACGCGACTACCAGTTTAAGCGTGCCAAGAATGGCCAGGAAGCTGTGCAGATGGCTGATGAAGGTGGTATTGACCTCATCTTGATGGATATCAAAATGCCCGTCATGGATGGTTTGGAAGCTACTGCCAAAATCAAGGAGGTTCATCCTGAGCTGCCAGTCGTGGCTCTTACAGCCAATGCCTTTGACAGCGATCGTCAATTAGCACTGCAAGCAGGTTGCGACGATTTCCTATCAAAACCTGTTAGTGCAGAAAAGTGCCTACAAATGATTGCAAAATTCATTGGAAAGTAGACAACTTATTTCCTTTTATCTATAAAAACTATGAAATTACCTTTTGCTGAGGCGTGGAAGATCAAAATGATCGAGCCACTCCGCAAGAGCACTCGCGCAGAAAGAGAACAATGGCTGCGCGAAGCTCATTACAATGTGTTTATGCTAAAAGCCGAGCAGGTCTATATTGATTGCCTCACCGACTCTGGTACAGGAGCCATGAGCGACCGCCAGTGGTCAGAGATGATGTTGGGCGATGAAAGTTACGCTGGTGCTACCTCTTTTTATAAGTTCGAGAGTGTGGTGCAGCGTATTTTTGGCTTCAAATATGTGATTCCCACACACCAGGGACGTGCCGCAGAGAATGTACTCTTCTCCTATTTGGTGAAAGAGGGCAACGTCGTACCTGGTAATGCACACTTCGACACCACGAAGGGGCATATTGAGGCACGCAAAGCGAAAGCTATCGATGTGACTATTGATGAAGCAAAGGACACTCAGCTGGACATTCCCTTCAAAGGCAACGTTTCGTTGGAAAAATTGGAAAAAGTCTTGAAAGAGAATCCTGGCAATGTGCCTTTCATGGTGCTCACCGTTACCAATAACACCGTGGGTGGTCAACCTGTATCAATGAAAAACATCCGCGAGACCTGCGAATTATGCCATAAGTATGGCGTGCCCGTAGTGATGGATTCAGCCCGTTTCGCCGAAAACAGTTATTTCATCAAGATGCGTGAGGAAGGCTATGCAGATAAGACTATCAAGGAGATTGCTCGCGAAATGTACACCTATGTGGATGCGATGACCATGTCGGCTAAGAAAGACGGTCTGGTAAACATGGGTGGTTTTATCGCCACTAACAAGAAAGACTGGTACGAGGGTGCCAAGTTGTTCTGCATTCCTTTTGAAGGATTTCTGACATACGGTGGATTGAATGGACGTGACCTGAACGCATTAGCTGTAGGCCTTGATGAGAACACAGAGTTCGACATGCTTGAGACACGCATCCATCAGGTGCAGTACCTGGCATCAAAACTCGACGAATATGGTATTCCCTATCAACGTCCCGTGGGTGGTCATGCCCTGTTTATCGATGCTGACAAGGTGCTTTGCCATGTACCAAAAGAAGAGTTCCCTGCTCAGACGCTGACTTGTGAATTGTATCTGGAAGCAGGTATTCGTGGCTGCGAGATTGGCTATATTTTAGCCGACCGCGATCCTGTGACACGTGAGAATCGCTTTGGCGGACTCGACCTGCTGCGTCTGTGCATTGCCCGCCGTGTCTACACCGACAACCACATGAACGTGATCGCTGCAGCCTTGAAAAATGTCTACGATCGCCGTGAAGAAATCACCCGTGGCGTAGCCATTGAGTGGGAGGCCCCACTTATGCGTCATTTTACTGTTCAGCTAAAGCGACTGTAAAGTCTGACTGGGCCGTTCTTACCCGATGAATGAGGACGCAACCGAGTTCATCAATCAATAAAGAACTACGAATTTCGCAAATTACATTCATATAAATTGCGAAATTCGTAGTTCTTAGTTTTGACACATCTATTATTATGGGATAGACAATTTTAGTCAATCCAGTCCTCTACGTAGGATGTGACAGGCAACTGAGCCTTTATACCATAGTTACTTTCTGTGAACTCAAGAACGTAAGTGTATTTCTTATTGGCCTGCCAATCAGGCTTAATAGGTACAATTACCCAGATATAGCCACCAGAAGAGGCATTTGCCGGATAGACGGAACTACCATCTGAGGCACGAGTAACGTTGATACATACGGAAAGATAGGTTCCTGCCCAAACTCCCTTTTGAACAAGGGCACCCATATTGCCCCGCTGCGGAATCAGCATGAATGCATCGGAGGAATTGCCATCAATGGACATTTCAGAACCTGCCATCAACTGTAACGGCGTAGCGAGATTGACAACGTAGGACTGATCACTCCTACCATTGACCGTCCACTTGAACAAGTCACTATCAGCATTCTTTTTCGTAGGAATAGTAAGAGAACCTCTACCATACACATTATTGATTTTCACGCTCTTCACCTTGATATTGAGGTCCTTTAGAGGTTTCATTGAATCAGAACCCACATAATTATATATGGCCTTTATCTGAATCTTTGAAAGCGCATGTTGGAACTCCAAGGGTACCATGTTAGGAAAGTCTGAATGCACACCATGAGTCCTGGCAACCATGAAGTCTGAGAGAGAACCAGAAGCGCCGGATGTGGAGAATGTGAAAGTCCCGTTGTTGTTATACTTGTTAGCAGGTCCTTTACCGAGTCCTGCGTAGGCGGTGAAGGTTGCGGCAGATGTCTCATCACTTGCCCAGAACAACTGTTGCCAATCCTTTTTATCCGTATCATAAAGATCCCAGATGCCTTCATTGTTCTTCAGACAATTGCGATAAGTCCCCGTCTTACCCTCTATATCAGACAGACGAGTCCTAAAGTTGCCGACAGAGATAATGGAAATCTCATCCGACTTAACCCTCTGAGGATTAAAGATAATACCATCAACCAGAATATTAGGGAAACGGCGGGCAGCAACAGCACTTCCGTTAGACGATGCCAACTGATAATAGACCTTTGCCTGCTCCTTATAGCCTCTCAGTTGATTAAGCACACCAATGTTGTTGTAAGCACGTGGATCGGTCTTATAGAACTCCAGAACTTGTGCTGCTTTCTCTATCTCACCACGAATCAAGGAGACTGCAGCAGAATTCAACTGTGCAACATCATTATCCGGATAATATCGCTCGCAAAGGCGAATGGCGTTACAGAAATCAGCACTCCCCTTTGGGAAACGACAAGCTAATAGATACAGGTCGCTCAACGAAACTTCACGTGAACTACCCTCAATAGTCAAGACACCCTGTGACGTGCCAGAGGCGGCACGAGTCATCTTAGCCGTCCACTCAATGCGACTCACTTTGGGGAACATCTCTTTGACCATTGCCTTATAGAAAGAGCCGTCGCCCAACATCTGCAATTGTGCCTCCCTACCCCTACTGGCCTCAACAGAACGAATAATATCGCCCGCAGCATGAGCAAGCGGAAGATTACTGTGCTGAACCAACACAAGAAGAGAATCCCAGTCTTCCGTCACCCAACCCACATTCAGCGAATTACAACCAATATCCGTCTTAGCAAGATAATTCTTCAGCTTAGCGGCCATCGTATTGCTTTTTTCTTGATTACGCGACCAATTGCCAATAGGAGTGCCATAGCCCGTCACTCTCAAAGCAGAGACCACCGTACCCGGCTCCAACAGCTCATCTTCTATTTGTGCACGTATTTCCTCAAGAATCAACTTGTTTATCTTGTTCGACTTCATTCCATTCAACTGATGACTCTCCAGCATAGGAATGATGCCACTCCTTGTAATTTCAATAGTCTGGGATACAGATGGAGCAATAAACTCCACCCAGTCTGGCTCGGCCGCCAACTGAGCATATCCGTTGACACCCATCATGAACGCCACTGAAAGCAATGCGTATCTCACACGATTTCTCTCCATTATTATCACTTGGTTATTTCTTTGTTTGTATATTCATTCAAAAAACATCTCGCCCCCCTCTCGGAATAGCGATTAATTGCTGCAAAGTTACAACTTTTTTTATTATAACCAAAGCTTTTTACAAATATCCTTCAACTATTTGATATCAAAATTGCCTTGACCTTTAACAATATTTTTTGATACAAACGAAAATAATTGGTCTTCAAAGTGGCCAATTATCAATTATTTTGTAACTTTGCAGCCCAAACATATAACGTTATATACCTATTTATAAATTAAAGTATGGCTGAAGTCAAAAAGATTAAGACAGCTCTTATCTCTGTATTCCACAAGGACGGGCTGGATGACCTCCTGCGCAAACTCAACGAAGAAGGCGTAAAATTCCTTTCCACCGGTGGTACACAAAAGTTTATTGAAGACCTGGGCTACGCATGTCAGAAGGTGGAAGATGTGACTACCTATCCGTCGATTTTGGGCGGACGCGTAAAGACTCTGCATCCCAAGGTGTTCGGCGGAATTCTGGGACGCCGCGACAATGAAGGCGACCGCGAACAGATGGCAAAGTATGAAATTCCTGAAATCGACCTTGTGGTCGTTGACCTCTATCCCTTCGAGCAGACTGTAGCAAGCGGCGCATCTGAAGAAGATATTATTGAGAAAATCGACATTGGCGGTATCTCGCTTATCCGCGCTGGAGCCAAGAACTTCAAGGACGTTGTAATTGTTCCCTCAAAGGCTGAATATAGTGTGTTGCTTGACATCCTGAACGCTCAAGGTGCCGAGACTACGATTGAGCAGCGCAAGATGTTTGCAACACGTGCTTTCGGCGTCAGCTCACATTATGACACTGCCATTCACGGATGGTTTGAAAAGTAAAGATTTTGATTAAGTAAAATATGGGTTTTTTTAGTTTCAGACAAGAGCTGGCCATGGACCTTGGCACAGCCAATACGATTATTATTAGCAACGACAAGATCGTTGTTGACGAGCCTTCGGTCGTAGCCCTTGACCGCCGCACCGACAAGATGATTGCCGTGGGTGGAAAGGCAAAGATGATGTACGAAAAGACGCACGAGAACATCAAGACGATTCGTCCTCTGCGCGACGGCGTGATTGCCGACTTCTCAGCCTGCGAGCAGATGATGCGTGGACTTATTAAAATGGTTCACTCTGGTAGTCATTTCTTCTCTCCCTCACTCCGCATGGTCATTGGCGTTCCTTCGGGTTCAACCGAAGTAGAACTTCGTGCCGTTCGCGACTCTGCCGAGCACGCAGAAGGCCGTGACGTCTACTTGATTTTTGAGCCGATGGCAGCTGCCATTGGTATCGGCATTGACGTAGAGGCACCAGAAGGCAATATGATTGTCGACATCGGTGGTGGTTCTACTGAAATTGCTGTAATCTCGCTGGGAGGCATCGTGAGTAACAACTCCATCCGCACCGCTGGCGATGACCTGACTGCTGACATTCAGGAATACATGGCCCGTCAGCACAATGTAAAAGTTTCCGAGCGTATGGCCGAACGTATCAAGATTCACGTGGGTTCGGCATTGACCGACCTGGGCGATGATGCTCCAGAGGATTATGTTGTTCACGGCCCGAACCGCGTCACCGCCCTGCCTATGGAGGTTCCCGTATGCTATCAGGAGATTGCCCACTGTCTTGACAAAACTATCGCCAAGATTGAGAACGCCGTACTCTCTGCCTTGGAGAGCACACCACCAGAACTTTATGCCGACATCGTGAAGAACGGTATCTACCTGAGTGGTGGCGGTGCATTGCTCCGCGGACTCGACCGTCGTTTACAGGAGAAGATTAACATTGAATTCCACGTGCCCGAAGATCCCCTCCACTCTGTGGCTAAGGGTGCCGGCATCGCACTGAAGAACGTTGACCGTTTCTCTTTCCTGATGAGATAAACGATGCAGAACCTCTGGGTCTTCCTTACCCGACACTTTCACTGGCTACTTTTCCTATTTTTGGAAGTAGTCAGTGTTGTCATGCTATTCCAATACAACAGCTATCAGGGCAGTGTCTGGATATCGTCGGCCAATGCTTTCTCTGGCAGGATCTATCAGTGGCAGGCCAGCGTGGAGCAATTCTTCTCGCTAACTCGTAACAACGAGGAGCTGGCGTTGCGCAACTTCCGTCTGGAGCGTCAACTCGATCAGTTGCGCAGACTTTATGCCGATGCAACTGCCGACACAACGAATGCCGAGCAAACGGAGCTACAGATGCTGACTCAATACCAACTGATTCCAGCAAAGGTCATCTCTAACTCGTTAAACCGTCCCAACAACCTGATTACCATTGACAAAGGCCGTGTCGACGGTGTGCAGAAAGACATGGGCGTTGCTTGTGGCGGTGGCCTTGTAGGTGTTGTTTATCAGACAAGCGACCATTACGCCGTGGTTATCCCTGCGCTTAACAATAGTTCGCGCATTAGCTGTTCCATTCGCAATCGCGATTATTTCGGCTATCTGACATGGTACGGAGGCGACCCTACTGTAGCCTACGTAGAGGATATTCCACGACATGCCAAATTCAAGCGTGGCGAATGGGTTGAAACGAGTGGCTACTCCAGCATTTTCCCACATGGCGTCTCTGTAGGCAAAATAGAACAGGTGTATAACTCGCGGGACGGCCTTAGCTATCGTCTTAAGGTGCGCCTGTCAACCGACTTCGGCTGTCTACGTGATGTCTTTGTCATCAGTGACAGTCAAATGGCAGAACACTCCAATTTGCTTAACTCTGTTCGCGACTCACTCAACAAAACGCGCCAATAGCCATGTCTATAGATACAATCAAAAGAATTCTGCTTTTTCTGGCATTTGCTTTGGCCCAAGCTTTGCTGTTCAACCGAATTCAGTTGTTCAACAGCGCTACGCCTTTGTTTTATGTCTACTTCGTCCTAATGTTCCCACGCAACTATCCCAAATGGGGTATCTTGCTGTGGAGTTTTGCCTTGGGCTTTATCGTCGACATGTTCTCCAATACACCAGGTGTAGCCTGTGCCTCCATGACACTCATCGGTGCATTGCAGCCCTATCTTCTCATGCCTTTCCTTCCACATGACTCAGAAGAAAACCATCCATCCTCGGCAGCTGCCTTAGGATGGAGGAAATTCTTATCCTACGCTTCTGTCGTAGTGCTGATATATTGTCTGGTGTTCTTCTCTCTTGAAGCCTTTACCTTCTTCAACGGACTTCATTGGATTTCAAGTGTATTGGGTAGTGCAGTACTCACGACAACACTCATCATGACATTTGAAAGTTTCCGCGGAAACAAGAACGAATCCGTACAGACAGTCTCTTTCTAATAGTAAGCGTCATGAAGGACTACGATCTGGAGAATAGGAAATACGTAATAGGCGGTGTGGCCACGCTGATTGTTGTGGTCTATATCATCCGTCTGTTCACTCTCCAGCTCATGAGTGACGACTATAAGAAAAATGCCGACTCCAATGCCTTTTTGAAGAAAGTAGAGTATCCCTCTCGTGGCGTTATCACCGACCGAAACGGCAAGTTACTGGTCTATAATCAGCCAGCCTACGATATTATGGTGGTGATGAATGAAGCCAAAGACCATTTAGATACTCTTGAATTCTGCAAAACTCTCGATATCACAAAGGAAGACTTCGTCCATCGCATGGCCACCATTAAAGACCGCTCAAAGAATCCTGGTTACTCACGCTTCACCCAACAGATGTTCATGAGCCAACTCTCCGACAAGGACTTCTCGGTCTTTCAGGAGAAGATGTACCGTTTCCCAGGTTTCTATGTGCAGCGGCGAAGTATACGCCAATACCAATACCCCTTCGCTCCACATATTTTGGGCGACGTGGCCGAGGTGTCTCCAGCCGATATTGAGGAAGACGACTACTACCAGCCGGGCGACTATATTGGCAAACTGGGTGTTGAACGTTTCTACGAGAAGCAACTGCGAGGTGAAAAAGGCGTACAGATCCTGTTGCGCGACGCCCACGGTCGTATTCAAGGTAGCTACCTTGACGGATCTCTCGATCGCCGTCCTGTGCCAGGAAAGAAACTTACCCTGGCCATCGACTATCGATTGCAAGAACTGGGAGAACGACTGCTTGAAGGCAAGATAGGAAGCATCGTGGCCATCGAGCCAAAGACGGGCGAAGTACTCTGCATGGTCAGTTCTCCATCCTATGACCCACGCATCATGGTAGGCCGACAGCGTTCGAAAAGCCATCGTGAACTGAGTCGTGACTCGTGGAAGCCATTGCTCAATCGTAGCATCATGGGCCAGTATCCTCCAGGCTCTACGTTTAAGACCACACAGGCGCTGACTTTCCTTTCAGAAGGTATCATCAGGCCTGAGACGACCTATCCCTGCTCACACGGTTTCGTCCACAAGGGATTACGTGTGGGTTGCCACGGTCACCAATCCCCGCTGCCTTTGGTTCCCGCCATTTCGACATCGTGCAATGGCTACTTCTGCTGGGGACTCTATTATATGATAGGTAACCGACAGAAGTACAAGACGGTGCAGGACGCCATGAACACTTGGCGCGATTACATGGTGTCGATGGGCTTCGGCTATAGATTAGGCATCGACTTGCCAGGCGAGAAACGTGGGTTGATACCAAACGCGCAATTCTATGACAAGGCGTATAAGGGCTCATGGAATGGACTTACTATCATCTCTATTGCCATTGGCCAGGGCGAGGTCAATGCCACGCCACTTCAGATTGCCAACCTTGGCGCTACCATTGCCAATCGAGGATGGTTTGTTACTCCTCATGTAGTGAAGGCCATTGAGGGCGAGGCCTTAGATACTGTCTACACCAAACGAAGAAACACTTTGGCGAAGCCTTGGGCCTACGAGCAAGTAGTAAAAGGCATGCGCTCTGCTGCTCTTGGTGGAACTTGCAAGGCTTTGGCTCAATACGACTTTGAAGCCTGTGGTAAGACAGGTACCGCCCAGAACCGTGGACACGACCATTCGGTCTTCATGGGATTCGCACCGATGAACGACCCCAAGATTGCCGTAGCAGTCTATGTGGAGAACGGCGGATGGGGTGCCACCTATGGCGTGCCCTTTGGCGGACTCATTATGGAACTATACATTAACGGAAAACTCTCCGAAGCATCAGAGAAGAAGGCTGCGGAGTTCCAACAGAGACGCATTTCCTATGGTACAGCAGAACGATAAACACTCCAGCGTGCTGGGCTCACTTGACTGGTGGACTATTCTTATCTACCTTGCACTCCTCACCTTTGGATGGCTGAGTGTATGTGGTGCCAGCTACACCTACGGGGAGACAGATATTTTCTCTCTTGACACCCGTTCGGGCATGCAAATCATTTGGATTGGCACGTCGTTACTGTTAGGCATTGTCCTGCTGTTGCTTGACGACCGCTTCTACGACAGTTTTTCCTACGTCCTTTTCGGACTACTATTGATATTGCTGTTTGCCACAATCTTCAATCCGCATAGCATCAAAGGCTCACGATCATGGCTGGTGTTGGGACCATTACGCCTACAGCCTGCCGAGTTTGCTAAGTTTGCCACCGCCCTCGCCTTAGCGAAGTTCATGTCAAAATACGGCTACGACATACATCGCTGGAGAGATTTTGCCAAGACATTAGCCATCATTTTCATCCCGATGTTATTCATCGTGATGCAAAGAGAGACGGGTTCGGCACTTGTATATCTGAGTTTCTTCCTCATGCTTTATCGCGAAGGCATGACAGGCTCTGTGCTTTTCACGGGAGTGGCAATGGTTATCTATTTCGTTGTTGGTATTCGCTATGCCGATGTCAATTTGTTCACCACGCCTACTTCAGTCGGCAAGTTCACCGTACTCTTGCTTATTCACATCTTTACAGGCTATATGGTTCGCATATTTTGTAAAGACAAGAAAGAGTCCACCTATCTCCTTGCTGGCTGTATCGGTATTACATTGGCATGCCTGCTGTTCTCGCTCTACGTCATCCCATTTGATGTGGTGTGGGTACAGATCGCCCTTTGCTTCTTCTTGATTGGCTATTTAATCTGGCAAGGATTAGGCACTCGAATCCGTAATTATTTCTGGATTGCATTCTTTGCTTTCGGTTCGGTGGTGTTCTTCAACACAGCCGACTATGCGCTGAACCACATACTGGAACCCCATCAGCGCACACGTATCAATGTGCTTCTTGGTTTGGAAGAAGACCTAAAGGGCGCCGGCTATAACGTTCACCAAAGTGAGATAGCCATCGGTTCTGGCGGACTGGAAGGCAAGGGCTTCCTCAACGGCACACAGACAAAACTGAAATATGTACCTGAACAGGACACCGATTTTATCTTCTGTACGGTAGGCGAAGAAGAGGGCTTTTTAGGTTCTGCAGGCGTTTTGGTACTGTTCTTGGCCCTTATCTTGCGACTCATACACTTGGCCGAACGACAAACGTTCCGCTTCGGACGCATCTACGGCTATTGTGTACTGAGCATATTCTTATTTCATGTCTTCATCAACGTAGGCATGGTGCTCGGCCTGACGCCAGTCATCGGCATTCCGCTACCCTTCTTCAGCTACGGCGGCTCGTCGCTCTGGGGCTTCACGCTGCTGCTTTTCATCTTCCTACGTATTGACGCAGGACGCAACTTGGCTCGAATGTAGGACGAGCCCTATTTCTTCTGCATTTCCACCTGTATCTTTCCTACGAAGACGGCATGCTTGCCGTTCTGGTCTACAGGTACGAGATGTCCGCTCTTGTCCTTCACATATTCCAACTGATTAAGATAGGTGTGGGTATGTCCGTCAAGAACCAGGTCAACACCTGAGGTTTGGGGAATGACACGATCGCAAGGATAATCGGACACCTCCCAGCCTAAATGGGAAAGGCAGATAATCATGTCGCATTTCTTCTGATACTTCAACACGTTCACCATTTCCTGAGTCACTTTCACTGGGTCTTTATAGACCAATGGGCCATAGTTCTTGGTGAAGACAAGCCCCTCCAAAGCAGGACAGAGAGCGAATACACCAATCTTCACTCCACACCTCTTTATAATAATATAGGGCTTCACGATGTCTTTCAACTCTGTGTCGGCAAAATCATAGTTCGAACAAACAATGGGGAAATTACACTTTTTGAACAGACGTATCATGTTGTCAAGTCCGAAATCGAACTCATGATTGCCGATTGTGGCGGCATCATAGCCCATCTGGTTCATCAAGCCCACTTCCACATCACCCTTATACATCGTATAATAGGCAGATCCCTGCGAGAAGTCACCACTATCGAAGAGCAACAACTGAGGGTCTTTCTGTCTTTCCTCTTTAATCATGGCGACGCGACGCAGAAAACCTCCACGTCCAGCCAGCATAGTGTCGGCCAAGTTCGTGTTCAACGGCAGGATACAAGAATGAGTATCATTAGTATGCAGGATGGTCAACTTTTTCTGCGCTGCACTATAGGAAAAAGCGCAGGTGACAAATAAAAAAGTGAAAAACAAGCGTTTCATATTTCTTCCTTTCTTTAATCAAAATTATCAATCCTCTATCCTCACTCTGCCCTCTACTTTCGCATCCACAACCAAGCCCTTAGCTTGCTGCTCACGGAAGTAATTCATGATGATGAAGCGTGTATTATTCTTCTCCTCTTTGGGCGAATTCACATTAGTACCTAACTTGAAGGCTGTAAGCTGGTCATTACCCTGAGCCAGATAGTCAATTGTGGCAATGCGGTAGCTCTTAGTCAAATCAATCTCCTCACCATTCAGCTTAAAGGAGACCAACTTCAAGTCTTTCGATATGACCATTTCTGTACCACGACACATTCCCTCGCCACCTCTCGATGCGATCTGACGCGCCAGCTCCAGAAACTTATCGCCCGAAAGGGTCAAGAAGCAGATCTTATTTTCAAAAGGTGCGATGTCGAGAACATCCCCATAAGTCACTTTACCCTTGCTCAATGCCGCACGGATTCCCCCCACATTATAGACACTGAACACAGGCTGCTCACCATAGTCCTTGGCAGCCCACATCAGGATGTCGGCCATCAGATTCGACAAGTCGCTCTCTGGCCTTGCTGGAGCCATATCATGTGCCACCGTGCCAACGACAGGCCCCATGACAGAGTCTACCTGATGCTTGAAAGGAGCGAGGAAAGCCACAGCCTGAGGATCTGGCTGACGGTCGTAACGACTATCTACTACAATACGCGATCGACTAATACTACCTACCTGATAATGCGACGCGCAAGAGGCTGTGAATAGCGACACAACCCCTATTCCTATCATTTTTAAGGTCTTATTCATAGACTTAAGAGTTATTTTTGTGCAAAAGTACGAAAAAACTTTGAAGTTTCCAAATTTTTTTAGTACCTTTGCACCCGCTTTCCGCGTAATCGCTGTCAGGAAGATAGGAGAGTTGCCTGTTATGTTGCGTTGGAACGATACAGCAAAATTAAAAAATAAAAAATTTAAAATCAAAATGGATTTAATTAAAGTTGCTGAAGAAGCATTTGCAACCGGCAAACAGCACCCCAGTTTCAAGGCTGGTGACACTGTTACAGTCGCTTACAAAATTATCGAGGGTTCTAAGGAGCGTATCCAGCTCTATCGTGGTGTAGTCATCAAGATCGTCGGTCACGGCGAGAAGAAGCGCTTCACCGTTCGTAAAATGTCTGGCACCGTCGGTGTGGAGCGTATCTTCCCCATCGAGTCGCCCAACATTGAGAGCATCGAGGTCAACAAGGTTGGTAAGGTTCGCCGCGCCAAGCTGTACTACCTCCGCAAGCTTACCGGTAAGGCTGCCCGCATCAAGGAGAAGCGTACAGCTGTTAAGAAGGAAGACTAATTCCGATAGTGAACTCAAGAAGCATAAAGGCGTTGTTCCCGTCAACGGAGCAACGCCTTTTTAAAATTACGAAGAATTCCAAAGGAGAAGACTATGAAAGAACTACAGTTGAAGTACGGATGTAATCCGAATCAGAAGCCTTCACGCATCTTCATGACGGAAGGCGATCTCCCTATTGAAGTGATAAACGGTCGTCCTGGATATATCAATTTCCTCGACGCCTTCAACGCCTGGCAACTGGTGAAAGAGCTGAAAGCTGCCACAGGTCTGCCTGCCGCTGCCTCGTTCAAACATGTATCGCCTGCAGGCGCAGCAGTAGGACTGCCACTGAGCGACACCTTGAAGAAGATTTACTTTGTTGACGACATCAAGGGACTTGACGAGAGTGCTATAGCCTGTGCTTATGCTCGTGCCCGTGGTGCCGACCGCATGTCATCATACGGTGATTTCGTGGCTCTGAGTGACACATGCGATGCTACTACGGCTTTACTGCTGAAGCGCGAAGTGAGCGACGGCGTGATAGCTCCTGACTATACGGCTGAAGCCATCGAGATTTTGAAAGACAAGCGCAAGGGCACCTATAACGTCATCAAGATAGATCCGAGCTACCAGCCTGAGCCCGTAGAGCGCAAGCAGGTGTTTGGTATCACCTTTGAGCAGGGACGCAATGAAATCAAACTTGACGACCCAGCCCTCTTCGAGAATATCCCCACACAGAACAAGACTTTTACTGCCGAAGCAAAGCGAGACCTGATTATCGCACTCATCACGCTGAAATACACGCAGTCGAACTCTGTATGCTATGTGAAAGACGGACAAGCCATCGGCATCGGTGCTGGTCAGCAGAGCCGCATCCATTGCACCCGTCTGGCAAGCAATAAGGCCGACATCTGGTGGCTGCGCCAGCATCCGAAAGTGATGTCTCTTCCCTTCAAGGAAGGTATTCGTAGGGCCGACCGTGACAACACCATCGACGTCTATATCTCTGAGGATGAGCACGATGACGTGCTACGCGACGGAGCCTGGCAGCAGTTCTTCACTCAGCAGCCCGAAGTGCTCACTCTGGAAGAAAAGAAAGCCTGGATTGCCAAGAACACGAAGGTTGCCCTGGGCAGCGATGCTTTCTTCCCCTTCGGCGACAATATTGAGCGAGCACACAAGAGCGGTGTGGAGTATATCGCCCAAGCAGGTGGTTCTGTGCGCGACGACCACGTCATCATGACCTGCGACAAGTACGGCATCGCTATGGCCTTTACTGGTGTGCGCCTGTTCCATCATTAATATCTATCGTAAGGATGAGTAAGGAAGACGACTTTCAGAACATACTGATGAACGGCATCAACTTCGGTAGGGGTGGAGAACGCAAAGACCCTAACGAAGGAAAGGTGAAGACGAAAGCCAAAAAGAAGCAGTACATCACCGGTGCCCACGGAAGCGGCTCGGCTAAACAAAAAGCCAAGTACCGCGAGCAGCGGGCCAACCGTCACAAGTAAAGTTCCGGCATCCTGTCAGTTGCCGTGCATTGCTCCAATCCAGGGAGTGTATTATCGTCAACGACTACCTATTTCACGAATGATACGAATTCAAATTCTTAAAAAAAGAATACTTGAATTCGTGTTTTTCGTGAGATTTGTGGTCCTTCTGCAAGTTAGTTGAAAACATCATTGGCAAGTAAAAATAGCCAACAATATTACAGCTGCTATTTGCCAACTTATTAACTCCCAAAACCATTTGAGTTAATTCAATCGATCATTTGAGTTAACTCATTTGATGAATTGAGTTAACTCATTTTTTTTGGTAAGATTTAGCTTGGCTTTTCAGGATGATGAAAATATCATACAAATCTCTCTATGAAAAATTGCCATTTGTCTTTTCAACAAAATGGCAGAAGAACTATATTTGTTCTCAATAAAGTCATGATATTTGGCTTTGTCAGTTTTTTATAATCATTCTTTACTTCAAGTTTCGAAGTATGAGAACATTTAGTATATTTCTTCTCCTTCATACATTTTTTGCTTCCAGGCCAAGAAAAATAAATTATATAACTACAAAAAAAATCTGTTTGGCCTTCCAAAAAATTACGCTACTTGTAGGCACCATTATCTCCAGCAAGATAAACAACACTTCAAAAACAGTTTATATCTTGTATATAACTTTTTGGGGTAACCTGCTGTTATTTGCTCAAAAAGTTGTACCTTTGCACCCGATTTTATAAAATAAGGTATGCAAGACATCAGAAATATAGCCATCATTGCGCACGTAGACCACGGCAAGACCACACTTGTGGACAAGATGATGCTGGCCGGAAATCTTTTCCGAGAGGGACAGAACCTCAGTAATCAGGTATTAGACGCTAACGACCTCGAACGCGAACGAGGCATTACTATCCTTTCCAAAAATGTCAGTATTAACTGGAAAGGCACTAAAATCAACATCATTGACACTCCAGGTCACTCAGACTTTGGCGGTGAGGTTGAGCGAGTGCTCAACATGGCCGACGGCTGTTTGCTGTTGGTTGATGCATTCGAAGGCCCGATGCCGCAGACGCGCTTCGTGCTACAGAAAGCCTTGGAGATTGGCCTGAAGCCTATCGTGGTAGTCAACAAAGTGGACAAGCCCAACTGTCGTCCTGAGGAAGTCTACGAGATGGTGTTCGACCTGATGTTCTCACTGAATGCCACAGAGGACCAACTCGACTTCCCCGTTGTCTATGGTTCGGCCAAGAACGGATGGATGGGCGAGGACTGGCAGAAGCCAACTAACGACATCACCTATCTGCTCGACAAAATTGTTGAGGTGATTCCCGCTCCCAAACAGCTTGAAGGCACGCCCCAGATGCTCATCACCTCTTTAGATTATAGCAGCTATACAGGCCGTATCGCCGTGGGACGCATTCATCGAGGCACGCTGAAGGACGGCATGCAGATGACGCTCTGCCACCGTGACGGTTCACAAGAGAAGACGAAAATCAAAGAACTACATACCTTCGACGGAATGGGACACAGTCGAATAGGCCAAGTGGATTGTGGCGATATCTGTGCTGTCATCGGCTTGGACAAGTTCGAGATTGGCGACACCATCTGTGACTTAGAGAATCCAGAACCGCTACCGCCTATCGCTATTGACGAGCCCACGATGTCGATGCTTTTCACCATCAACGACTCGCCCTTCTTCGGCAAGGAAGGCAAGTATGTCACCTCACGTCACATCAACGACCGTCTGTCCAAAGAGCTTGAAAAGAACCTCGCCTTGAAGGTTGAGCAATTTGAAGACTCCACCGACAAATGGATTGTCTCTGGTCGTGGTGTGCTCCACCTCTCCGTGCTCATCGAGACTATGCGTCGCGAGGGCTATGAGCTACAGGTGGGACAGCCCCAGGTAATCTATAAAGAGGAGAATGGAGTCAAGTGCGAACCTATAGAAGAACTGACCATCAACGTGCCAGAGGAATTTGCATCGAAGATGATTGATATGGTGACACGTCGCAAGGGTGAACTGGTCTCTATGCTCAATCAAGGCGACCGCACCAACTTGCAGTTTATGATTCCTTCACGGGGCATCATCGGTTTGCGCACCAACGTGCTAACGGCTTCTCAGGGTGAAGCTATCATGGCCCATCGTTTTGAGGAATACCAACCTTTTAAGGGTGAGATTGAGCGTCGCGTCAACGGCTCGATGATTGCTTTGGAGTCAGGAACGGCCTACGCATACGCTATCGATAAATTGCAAGACCGAGGAAAGTTCTTCATCGATCCAGGAGAAGATGTCTACATGGGGCAAGTCGTGGGCGAACATGTTCATGACAACGACCTCGTCATCAATGTCTGCAAGGCCAAGCAGCTGACCAACGTTCGCGCTTCAGGCACAGACGACAAGGCTCGCATCATTCCCAAGACGGTCATGTCACTGGAGGAATGTCTGGAATACATCAAGGAGGACGAACTGGTCGAGGTGACTCCCAAATCTATGCGAATGCGCAAAATCATCCTTGATCACGACCAGCGCAAGAAAGCCAATATGACTCGCAAGTAATATCAACCTATAAGGCGTGTGTCAAAAAGAGACACACGCCTATTTCATTTCTTCAGTTCTGGATAGCTGATACGGGTATGATAGATGGTCTTCAACTTTTCGATGAGGACTGTCTTGGCGTATTGTATATCGCGGAACGTAACAGGACACTCACGGAAATAGCCTTCAGCTACCTGCGAGTCGAGGATGCGATTGACAAGCGTACGGATAGATTGTTCCGTATAGTCAGGCAATGAGCGTGAAGCGGCTTCCACAGCATCGGCCATCATCAGGATGGCTTGCTCCTTAGTGAAAGGATTAGGGCCTGGATAGGTAAAGAGCAAGTCATCAACCTCCTCATCGGGATGGTCGTTCTTCCATTTCACAAAGAAATACTTGGCCTTTCCCTGACCATGATGGGTAGAAATGAAGCCTTTGATAGGCTCAGGAAGATTATACTTCTCTGCCAGTTTCAGTCCTTCGGTCACGTGACTGATAATCATTTGTGCACTCTCGATACACGTCAATTGATCATGCGGATTAATGCCACCCGATTGATTTTCAGTGAAATAGATAGAGTTTTGCATCTTTCCGATATCATGATAAAGGGCACCCGTTCGTACTAACTGCGGATTGGCGTCAATCTTTCTGGCTATCTCGGCAGCCAGGTTACCCACCTGGATAGAATGCTGGAACGTGCCAGGAGCCACCTCACTCATGCGGCGCAGTAGTTCCTTGTTCATGTCGCTAAGTTCAATTAGGGTGATGTCGCTCGTAAAGCCAAACAGACGTTCCAAGATATATAGTAAAGGATAGGAACAGAACAGCATGACACCCGCCACTATCAGATAGTTATACTCGCTGTAATCAATACTCGACAAGTCGTCCTCCTCAATCATAAAGATAGCAAAGTTGGCAAGCAGGGCCGCAACGGTACTCAAAGCTGCCGTCCAGAACAACTGAGAACGGCTGGAAAGTTCACGCAGGGAATAGATTGCCGTCAGGCCAGCCACCAACTCGACGACAATGAAATGGAACGGACGGAACAGAATACTGGCAATGATTAACACCACAACGACATGCAACATGAACGCCGTTCGCGAATCCATGAAAACGCGCACAAAGATGGGTGCCATAGCCATAGGTAGGATGAACACATGGAACAGGTTATGTTCGACCAGCAAAGCCCCAAAAATAGAAAACAGGACGATGAGCAGATAGACCAAGCCCAACGAAGGCAGATGGTCAAAATAGTCCTTACGGAATAGGCTCAGGTAAATGGTAAAGGCACTAATCAATATGAAGACCAACAAAACTTCGCCCAAGATGGTGATGCTCAGGTTCGAATTCTCATCGTGGCGTCGATTGCTCTCGACCTGAAAAGACTTGAGTACCACAGCGGTATGCTCGTCGACAATAGAACCGCGAGTTATGATTTTTTGTCCACGCTGAACATAGCCACTTCCCTTTGGCACACTATTGAGCAAGTCTTGCCTACTCAGTTCGCTTCGTTCCTTATCATAAATCAGATTTGGCAAAAGGAAGTCATTCATGTTGAGTTTCTGCAATGCCTCTCGATAATCGCTCAGCATCGGGTCACTCACCAACTGCTCATAGGCCTGAACAACAGTAAAGGTGGCCGAACCTTGTCGGCTCAATGCGCTGTTTCCTACGATGACACGCAAATTATGAATAGTGTCATTTTCTCCACCGAAAGGTTCCTTGGTATCTACGATGCCCTGCTTGTAGAAGCGTGTCAAGCGGTTGACAATCATACTCTTGAAGTCTCCACCCATGTGGGGAGACAACTTTCCATACTGCTGCAAAAACAGACGCACCTGCTCACTTCCCACTTCACTCTTCAGCGTATAGTAAGGTTCGTATTCTCGCAAAACGCTGTCTTGCTCAGCCTTGATGACGGCCTCACTCTTATAGATAGTAAAGTCGAAAGGTGCAGTCAAGTCAGCATAGCGCCAAGGCCTACCCTGCTCTATCTTGAAGTTCAAACGATTGTCGCGAGGCATGAACCACACGATAATAATCACCGTGCCCAACACCAGCGCAATGCGCCAAAGAACGTTTCTCCAAGTTATTTCTGTATTCTGTATTATACTCATTGCAGTTAATATCTCAATTAGTGGTGACAAAGATACGCAAAAAATACGAATAACGAATAAGTAATTAAGAATTATTTTGTATCTTTGCAGCCAAAATACAAAAAGCAAAATAATGGAAAGAAGAGTGAGGGTGCGTTTTGCACCTAGTCCCACGGGACCTTTGCATATTGGCGGCGTTCGCACCGCCTTGTATAATTACCTGTTTGCCCGCCAGCATGGGGGTGATTTAGTGTTTCGTATTGAGGACACCGATAGTACGCGTTTTGTGCCACAGGCTGAGGCTTATATCATCGAAGCATTCCGTTGGTTAGGAATCAAGTTCGACGAAGGTGTAAGCTTCGGAGGAAACTATGGTCCATATCGCCAGAGCGAGCGTCGCGACATCTATAAGAAATATGTACAGCAATTGCTTGACAACGGAAAAGCCTACATTGCCTTCGACACACCCGAGGAGTTGGATGCCATGCGAGCCAAGACACAGAATTTCCAATATGACAACAAGACGCGTTCTACTATGCGTAACTCGCTGACATTGTCCAAGGAAGAGGTGGATCGACTGATTGCCCAGGGCGAGAAATACGTAGTTCGCATCAAGATAGACGCAGGCGAGGAGGTTCTCGTCGACGACATGATTCGTGGCGAAGTGCGTGTGAAGAGCGACATCCTCGATGACAAGGTGCTCTACAAGAGTGCAGACGAGCTGCCCACCTATCATCTGGCCAACATCGTCGATGACCATCTGATGGAAATTACCCACGTCATCCGCGGCGAGGAATGGCTTCCGTCAGCACCCCTCCACGTGCTCCTCTACAAAGCTTTTGGCTGGGAGGACACGATGCCCCGCTTTGCCCATCTGCCCTTGTTGCTCAAGCCAGACGGCAAGGGAAAACTTTCGAAGCGAGACGGTGACCGACTGGGCTTCCCCGTATTCCCACTTGACTGGAAGGACGAAGAAGGCAAAGTTACTTCGAAAGGCTATCGCGAACAAGGCTACTTCCCTGAGGCAGTCATCAATTTCCTGGCCCTGCTTGGCTGGAATCCTGGCGGTGAAGAGGAAATGTTTACCCTTGAAGAATTGGTGCCCCTGTTCGACATTTCAAAGTGTTCGAAGGCAGGAGCCAAGTTTGCCTATGAGAAAGGCATCTGGTTTAATCACGAGTATATCCTGAAGAAGAGTGCAGAGGAGATTGGTCGTCTGTTCGAACCCATCTGTCGCGAGCATGGCGTTACTGACAGCTTCGAGCGTATCGTTAAGGTATGCGAGATGATGAAGGATCGCGTCAACTTTGTCAATGAACTCTGGCCTCTGTGTTCGTTCTTCTTTGAGGCTCCCAGCACCTACGACGAGAAGACGGTGAAGAAGCGTTGGAAAGAAGACTCGGCTCAGACGCTTTCTGCACTCTGCGACCTGCTGGAAGGCCTCAGCGACTTCTCATTGGAAAATCAGGAACAGGTGGTTCACGCATGGATTGAGCAGAAGGAACTGAAATTGGGCAACGTCATGAACGCCTGGCGCTTGGCTCTCGTTGGCGAGGGTAAGGGACCTGGCATGTTCGACATCTCGGCCTTCCTGGGCAAGGAAGAGACTATTCGCAGAACTAAGCGGGCCATTGAGATCCTAAAATAAGCATGTATAATCTCATTATCTATCTCTATCTCTTAGGCGTAGCTATTTACAGCCGCTTCAATGAGAAAGTGCGGAAGATGTGGCGCGGTGAGCGCGATGCTTTCCGAATTCTGCGTGAGCAGGTCCAACCCAATGCCCGCTACGTATGGTTCCATGCGGCCTCGCTGGGCGAGTTCGAACAGGGTCGACCGCTAATGGAGGAGATTCGCCGCACACATCCTGAACTGAAAATCCTTCTCACGTTCTTCTCACCTTCAGGTTACGAAGTGCGCAAGAACTATCAGGGAGCCGACATCATCTGCTACCTGCCACTCGACACCATCACCAATGCGCGTCGATTCCTGCGCCTTATTCGCCCAGAGATGGCATTCTTTATCAAGTACGAGTTCTGGTACAACTACCTGCATATCCTCAAGCATCGTGGTGTACCCGTCTATAGCGTCAGCAGCATCTTCCGCGAGGGGCAGGTGTTCTTCCGCTGGTACGGCCATCAGTATGGTCGAGTACTAAACTGCTTCACCCATTTCTTCGTGCAAAACGAGAAGAGCCGAGAATTGCTGGCCTCGATAGGTCTGACCAACGTCACCATCACAGGCGACACTCGCTTCGATCGCGTATTGCAAATTAAGGAACAAGCAAAGCAGCTCGACATAGTGGAACAATTTGCGAAAGGAGCCAAGGTCTTCATCGCTGGTAGCAGTTGGCTACCTGACGAAGAAATCTTCATCCGCTATTTCAAAGAAGAGCATCCCGATTGGAAGCTCATCATAGCCCCTCATGTAATTGGTGAAGACCATCTGCAGCAAATCGAGAAGTTATTAACGGGCTGGAACGTCAGCCGCTACACCCAATTGAAAGCACCTCTGACCAATGGGAATAGTGGTGGGAGTGAAGCCTTAATCATCGACTGTTTCGGATTGCTTAGCAGCATCTACCACTATGCTGACATCACTTATGTAGGTGGTGGTTTTGGTGTAGGCATTCACAATGTCCTTGAAGCTGCCGTATGGGATGTACCTGTTGTCTTCGGTCCCAACAACGAGAAGTTTCAGGAGGCACAAGAGCTGAAAGCTGCAGGCGGAGGCTTCGACATCAAGAACTATGACGAATTCAAATCCCTTATGGATCGCTTTATCGCCGAACCGTCATTCTTGCAGAAGGCTGGCTGTGAGGCAGGACAGTATGTAAAGAGCAAAGCAGGAGCTACCCCTTCCATTTTATCCGCATGCTTATGAAAAAAGATTTCTTAGCCCTATTCCTTCTTGTCGTTACGATGACCATGATGGCCGTTCCAGCCAAGCGTGGCATCTGGAAGACTCTCACGCTGACAGATGGCACTTTGGTTCGTGCGCAATTAATGGGTGACGAGCATTCGCATTTCTGGATGACGAATGACGGAATGAAATATGTTTCATCTGATGATTCTGATGACATTTTCATACCCATCAGCCAGCAGGAAATTGCCAGTAGGGCTATGAAGCATCGCAGTCGGATAATGCATACAGCCAATAGCCGCCAACTGGCTCCCAACAAGGTAGTCATCGGCGAACGCACTCACTATCTTGGAAACAAAAAGGGACTTGTCATGTTGGTGCAATTTACCGACACCAAGTTCAAGGCTGGGAACACGCTGGAGCGATATAAACGCATCCTGAATGAAGAAGGCTATAGCGAGGGCAGGTTCATAGGTTCGGTACACGACTATTTCACGGCTCAGAGCAACAGCCAGTTCCAACTTGACTTCGATGTCGTGGGTCCTTACGATATGCCAAAGGCTTCTTCCTATTATGGCAGCAATGACAGCCAAGGCAACGACTTACATCCAGACGAAATGGTGGTAGAAGCCTGCCTTCAAGCCGATGCCGAAGTCAACTTTGCCGACTACGACTGGGATGGCGATGGTGCTGCCGAGGAAGTCTTTGTGGTTTATGCTGGAAAAGGTGAAGCCGAAGGCGGCGGGGCGAGAACCATCTGGCCCCACATGTATCAACTTTCGGCCACAAATATGTCTTTAGTCCTCGATGACACCACCATCGATGTCTATGCCTGCAGCAACGAGCTAAATAGCAGCAACGTCCTTGCTGGCATTGGCACGTTCTGTCATGAGTTCAGTCATTGCATGGGATTCCCCGATTTCTACGACACCAGTTATAGCGGCTGGTTTGGAATGGACTCGTTCGACTTAATGTGCTCAGGCAACTACAATGGCAATGGCTACACCCCTGCAGGCTATACCGCCCACGAGAAGATGATGTGTGGCTGGCAAGAACCCATCGTGCTGGCCAACAATGACACGCTCGTCCAAAACCTTCTTCCCATGAGCCAACACGGCGAGACGTTCATCATCTACAATGAAGCCCATCCCGACGAATATTATATGATAGAAAATCGCCAGAAGGATGGATGGGACGTCAACTATCCGTCAAAAGGCCTTATGATTACCCACGTGGACTTCGACAAGGAAATTTGGCAAAATAACGTCCCCAATACCAAAGTCACCACCACTTCAGACTTATACCTCCAAGGAGCGCCTTTGAACGATCACCAGCGTATGACAATAGTTCATGCCGACAACAATGAATACTACTATCAGGTGTCCACTGACCTATATCCTTACGGAACGAAAGACAGTCTGACAGCGCATTCAAAGCCAGCTTGTACGCTTTACAACAAGAACTCCAAGGATGCAAACGTCGCTGAATGGGGAATCTTTGACATTTCTCAGCAAAGTGATGGCACCATGAGTTTCCGCTATAGCGCCCCTCCCAAACCAAAGCCCAAGCCCTTGGATGGCGAAGTATTGTTCTATGAGTCCTTCAACCAATGTAATGGCTCTGGCGGTAATGATGACCTTTGGAAAGGTGGTATTGCCAATGCTCTCTTCTTGCCCGACAACGAAGGCTGGGAAACATTGAGTGACAAAGCCTTTGGCGCTCACCAATGTGCTAAGTTCGGCACTTCCTCTGTCATTGGCAAGACTACTACGCCTTCCATCTCCATCAATGGCGATGCCATCCTTACCTTCAAAGCAGCTTCATGGGATACCAATGCCGATACACCTACCCTCCTGCTGAGTGTCGAGAACGCAACCATCCAACCATCGGAATTCACTATGCAGCGAGGCGCATGGACACAGTTTACGGCCACCATCACAGGACAAGGTGACATCAAGGTCACCTTCACCCCAGGTAAGCGATTCTTCCTCGACGAGGTAAAGGTCCTTGACGCTTACATTACAGCCATCAAGGATGTAGAATCTTCAGGGGCCAATAGTCAATGGTCAAAGGTCAATGGTCACTCAGACGCTATCTATACTCTTGATGGTCGTTACGTAGGCACCGACATCAGCTCATTAAAGCGCGGCATCTACGTGAGGAACAATAAAAAAATAAAAAAATAAACAATGAATATACTCACCCGTCGCACCATACGAAAATACGCCGACCGCGAAGTTTCAGAAGAATTATTGCAACGCCTTCTCGGCGAGGCTGCCCGCACACAGACAATGGGCAACCTACAGCTCTACAGCGTCATCGTCACTCGATCACCTGAGATGAAGCAACGGTTGGCTCCTGCCCATTTCAATCAGCCTATGGTCACAGAAGCGCCAGTCGTATTGACCATCTGTGCCGATTTCAACCGTACATCACAATGGGCACGTTGTAGGAAAGCAGAACCAGGCTACGATAATTTTCTCTCCTTCCAAAATGCAGCCACCGATGCTCTGCTCTACACCCAGACGCTCTGCAATCTCCTGGACGAAGAAGGCCTGGGCTATTGCTTCTTAGGTACCACAATCTACATGCCCCAGCTCATCATCGACGTGCTCCAACTGCCCACGCTGGTCATGCCTGTAGCCACTATTACCGTGGGGTGGCCTGACGAAGAGCCACTACTAAGCGACCGTCTGCCAGAGGAAAGTTTCGTACACAGCGAAACCTACAAAGACTATACGCCTGAAAGCATTAATACCTATTATAATCATAAGGAAAATCTGCCCGAGAACCAACACTTCGTTGAAATCAACCACAAGGAGACTCTGGCACAGGTGTTCACCGACATACGCTATACCAAGAAAGACAACGAAGCTATGTCACAGACATTGCTCGACACCCTCAGGAAACAGGGTTTCTTATAATACCACATCACCAAAACTAAAGAACTAAGACTTATGAAACGGCTATTACCCCTCCTTTTGCTCTTGACTCTCGTCATCGAGACTCAGGCACAAGTATCTTTCGGCAAGGCCGAACGTCTTAACGACGGCTGGCTCTTCCTACGTGCCGACTCAGCGTGGAACATCCAGGAATCACCCCGCATGAAGAATAACGACTATGACGACTCCCGCTGGCGTAAGGTCACCCTCCCCCATGACTGGGGCGTGGAACTGCCCATGTCACCAGACAAGGGCTCTTGTCAAGGCTACCTGCCTGGGGGTATTGCCTGGTATCGACTACATCTGAATGTTCCCAAGGCACCTCTCTCATCTCCACAAAGAGTTTTCATTTACTTCGAAGGTGTCTATCATCAGGCTGAGGTCTATTTCAACGGACATCTGTTAGGCAAACGGCCATCAGGTTTTGCTTCTTTCCTCTATGATATCACGCCACATATCCATGCAGATGGGAACAACGTGGTGGCGGTACGCGTTGACCACTCCGAGGAAAACGACTCCCGCTGGTACACTGGTTCGGGTATCTACCGTAACGTTTGGCTCATTACGGCACCCGAAGTGCATCTCGCACAATGGGGGACGGCCTGGCGACTGAAAAGCATCAACAACAAGAAGGCAGAGGTGGAAGTAGACATCGAGACCACCGATGAAAGGCTACGTATAGGCGATGCAGGTTCAGAACTACGCTCTAACCAACAACCCACGACATTGGAAGCCACCGTCAGCCTGACCGATGAGAAGGGCCAAGTGGTAGCCACTAAAAAGACCAACATTGGCACACAACAGAAAAAGACCATCACGCTCAGCATTACTAATCCCAAGCGCTGGACACTCGACAAGCCCTATCTTTATACATTGAAGACCGAGTTGGCCCCCTTCTCCGATGCCTCCACCGTACGCGTTGGCCTTCGCACCCTCGAGTTCTCGCCCGACAAGGGTTTTGCTCTTAACGGTCAGTGGATGAAGGTGAAGGGTGTTTGTCTGCACGACGATGCAGGAGTATTGGGCACAGCTGTTCCCAAGGCGGTGTGGAAACGCCGTATCGTGGAACTAAAGAAGATGGGTGTCAACGCTATCCGAATGAGCCACAACCCGCATGCCCCTGAACTTTACGACCTTTGTGACGAACTCGGCATGTTAGTTATGGACGAAGCCAGCGACGAATGGGAATTTCCTAAACGCAAGTGGCTGAAGGGTTGGAACCAGGGTGTACCAGGCTTCCAAGGTACTTATAGCTATTTCGAGGAGTGGATAGAACGAGACGTAGCCGACATGGTGCGACGTGACCGCTGCCATCCCAGCATTTTTTTGTGGTCGATTGGCAACGAGGTGGACTATCCCAATGATCCCTATTCCCATCCTGTGCTTGATGGTGACGGTTCGGGCTTCACACAACCTATGTATGGCGGGTACAAGCCCGAGCAGCCCAATGCCGAACGTATTGGCCGTATAGCCCAGCGACTGGCAAAGATTGTCAAGGAGATAGACCCCTCGCGTCCCACAACTGGTGCTTTGGCAGGAGTGGTCATGTCGAACGAAACAGCCTACCCAGGCGCCATCGATGTCGTGGGCTACAACTATACGGAAAGCCGTTACGACAGAGACCATCAGAAATATCCCAAGCGCATTATCTATGGCTCAGAGAACCGCCACGACCTGCCAGCTTGGAAAGCTGTACGCGATAATCAACACATCTTCGGGCAATTCCTCTGGACGGGCATTGACTACCTTGGTGAAAGCGGAGTATGGCCTGCCCGTGGCTCTTCCGCTGGTCTGCTCGATTTAGCCGGGCAACGCAAGCCCCTTGGATGGTATCGCGCTGCCCTATGGAGCGAAGCTCCCACCTGCTATATAGGTACAAATTCGTTGCGTGGCCGTAACCAGCGCGTATCACCCTACACTCAAGACACTTGGAATTATAACGAAGGCGACCGAGTTCGTGTGGTCTGCTTCACCAATGCCGATGACGCTCGTTTGTTGCTAAACGGACAACCCGTCGGTGACTCTCCCAAACTCGATGAGGATACCAACATTTTCTATTGGGACATCGTTTACCACCCTGGCACCCTGCGTTGCGAGGCGTCCAATGGCGCTTCCTACGAAATCACGACAAACACCCGTCCCTACGCCCTTCACGTTACAACCGATTCCGTAGCTCATATCTTCATTGAAATTGTCGACGAACAGGGGCAACTTGTCCGTCAGGCTGACAACGAGGTGACGCTACAACTGCGAGGAGCACGTCTATTAGGCATGGAGAACGGCAACATTATGGACAATAGCATTGCCGGACGTCAGCAACGCAATCGGCTACGCACATACGGTGGCCGCCTGATTGCCTATTTCCAGCCCGATACCCGTAGCGAGGGTATCAGTATCCGAGCCACCTCGCCCCTGTTGCTTTCGCAAGCTTTAGAAATAAAAGTGAAAAGTGAAAAATAATAAACAAATGGACATAAAACGTATTTTTCTCTTTTGTCTTCTTGTTGCAGGCTGTCTTCAGCTTTCTGCACAGCGTAAGTTCATTGCCATCGACGTGGATAACCTAAATCCCATCGTCGGTGCCACCGTTCAGTCAAATGTTGGCACATGCATCACCGACTCAACAGGTCGCTTCGCCTTACCCGACACCTGCAAAATGATGTTTCTCACGCATATCAACTACGAAAACCGCTTAGTCAAATTAGCGGAAGTACGTGATACAGTCTATCTCATTTCCAAGGACTTTAACCTTCATGAGCTTGTTGTCTTCGGCGTAGGACGACAGGATGACAAGATGGAAGAGTTAAATAAGCGTCTGCGTCTGCAGGAGAAGGATGTACAGATGCTCAGCGCCAACCCCAACCAAGGGCTCAACGTGCTTGGTTTGCTGAAGTACCTCATTCCCAGAAAATGGCTAAAGGACAATAAGGCCGACCGTAAGAAACGACTTGAAGAAATCCTGGATGATTATTAATTCATTATAGATTAGTGATGACCATAAGAACTATTATTCCTCTATTACTTGCTTTCCTCATGCAGACGGCAGCGATGGCACAAGGAACAGTTGAAGACTATCAACGAGCCGCTGCCGTCCGCGGGAAATACTCATGGAAGATGGCCAATGGCGATGTCAATGCGCATGTCCGCCGCGGTGAACATAAGTTCTGGTACTCGGTGTACGACGGCCAGAAACAGGTGTTCAAGGAGATTGATGCAGATAATAATACGGTGACCATTCTTCCTGAAAACCCAGAAAAACCGCGTCCCCACCGACACGGCACTCAACGTCACTGGATGGAAGTTCCTGACGAGAAGGATGGTATACAGACATCACCCGACAAGAAGTGGCAGATTTTCCATCGTGCCAACAATCTATGGCTCACTAAAGATGGAAAGGAACAGCAACTGACTACCAACGGCGACTCCACCTATTATTACTCAGCATGGGGATCTTTCTCGCCCGATAGCCGATATTTTGCCACCGTACGTATCAAACCTGCGCCCAAGCACTATGTCTATTATGTAGAATCGTCACCTAAAGATCAGTTGCAACCTGTGCTGCACAAACAGGAATATGCTAAACCTGGCGACTCGCTCAATTATCGAGTCCCTGTGATTATCAACATTGAAACGGGACACGTGGTGGAACCCTCGACGGATCTGTTTGACAAGCAATATTACGTATCCGCCCCCAAATGGGACAGTGACAGTAAGACTGTAACTTTCGAATTCAATGAGCGAGGCCACAAGACATTTCGCGTATTGGAACTCTCCGCTGAATCGGGGCGTGTGCGTACGTTGATTGAGGAGACCAATGATAAGTACGTCAACTACAATCGCCAATATCGCTACGATTTCGAGGATGGACAACATATCCTCTGGACCAGTGAGCGTGATGGTCGAAATCATATCTATCTTTACGACAGGCAGAAGGCCAAGCTCATTCGGCAGGTGACCCGCGGCGAGTTTTACGTACGTGGAATCCAACGAGTTGACGAGAAACAGGGCTACGTCTACTTCTCGGCCTGTGGAATGAACCCGCAGGAAGATCCTTATCTAATACATTATTATAAGATAGACCTTAATGGAAAGCGTCTCATCACCCTCACGCCAGAGGAAGGCAACCACAGTGTCACCTATACCGATGACATGCAATACCTCATCGACACCTATTCCACCGTTACAACACCACCCGTTACAGTACTACGTTCCGGCAAGGACGGTCATATTATCCGCACCCTTGAGAAAGCCGATATCACCAAACTGAAGGCAGAGGGGTGGCAAGCTCCCGAGGTATTCGTGGCAAAAGGCCGTGACGGCAAGACCGACATGTGGGGTCTCATCCGTCGACCCACTAACTTTGACCCCTCGAAGAAATATCCCATTATCGAGTATATCTATAGTGGTCCTGGCGACCAATATGTGCCCAAGTCCTTCACACCTTGGATTTGGACGCTGGACGATTTGGCCGAGCTTGGCTTCATTGTAGTACAACTCGACGCTATGACAACCTCGTTTCGCACTCGCGAGTTCGAAGAGGTCTGTTACAAAAACCTAAAGGACGGTGGCTTGCCAGACCGTATTGCATGGATCAAGGCCGCAGCAGCCAAATATCCTTATATGGATATTGACCGAGTAGGCATCTATGGCTGCTCCGCAGGCGGACAGAACGCAATGGCTGCTGTTCTTTGGCATGGAGACTTCTATAAGGCAGCCTACGCAGCTTGTGGTTGTCATGACAACCGTATGGACAAAATCTGGTGGAACGAGCAATGGATGGGCTATCCCATCGACTCAACCTATCAAGAATGTTCAAACATGGAGAATGCCTGGCGCTTAGAGCGTCCACTTATGTTAATGGTAGGCGAGCTGGATGATAACGTTGACCCTGCCTCAACGATGCAAGTTGTGGCCGCCTTACAAAAAGCAGGCAAAGACTTCGACTTGGTAATCGTTCCAGGAGCACACCATTCTATGGGAGAAGCCTTCGGTGAACACAAGCGCAACGACTTTTTCGTGCGTCATTTGTTAGGCGTGGAACCACCAAAATGGAAGGAACTAAAATAATCATAGGATATGACAACCATGACTTTAGCAACAGCCGTATTGGTTATTAACGAAATCATGGCCTCCAATGTTGGCGAGGTGATGAGTCCTGCCATTAACTTCGACAGCTGGATAGAATTGTATAATCCAAGCGAAGAAGCCCTAAATTTGGGGGGCATGTATTTAAGTGACGATGCCTCAAACCTAAAACGCTGGCACATGCCTGCCAACATTGGCAGCGTGCCCGCCAAGGGCTATAAGGTTCTATGGCTTGGATCCAATGACATACAACCCACACAGGCCCCGTTCAAGCTCGACTGCGATGGTGGTACCATTTACCTAAGCAACAATAATGGCGACTTGATTGTCAGCCAATCATACCCTAAAGCTATCAGCCACACAGCTTGGGCACGGAAAAACGAAAACGGCGACGAGTGGGGTTGGACAGCAACGGCCACTCCGGGGGCTTCCAATACCACAGCCGTCTTTGCCGAGCAACGCCTTGATGCCCCCACTGTGAGTGAGGATAGTCGTCTCTTCGAAGGCTCTCTTCAAGTCAATGTAAGCATCCCTGAAGGTGCTACGTTAATGTACACCACCGATGGGAGTATTCCCACAGCGCCAAAGGAAGGTAACGAGGTGAAGGCCTGGACGGACTTTATTGTCAACGGAAACTGCGAAGGTGAGGATGCCACGAACTTCATAAGCCACGATGCTGACGGTGTAGATGAAGAACGCATAGAAGATGGCGTGGGGTATGAAGGTTCTCGTGGCATCAGGGTACATGCAATTGCTAATCCTAAAAACGATTGGGATGCCCAATTCTTCGTGTATACACCCAACCATATCTGGCGTTCTGGCGAAAGATACCGTTTCCGTATGAAGGTGCGTGCTAATAAAGCATCGCGCATTTCCGTTCAGACGCATACCACACCACATAATTATATCTATTGGAGTTTCCTTGAAGGCAACTACAACATCACTCCAGAGTGGAAGGAAATTGTCTATGAAGGCACTATTACAGATGAACAGGTTGACAAGCAAGGCGGCGGATGGTGGGGAGGCTCAGAGACTGTCAAAGATATGCAGGCCATTGCTTTCAACCTGAACATCGACAAGCAAGAGAACGATTTCTTCTTCGATGACATAAGTTGGGAACTATATACCGCCGATGGTCAACCAACAGATGGCAGTCAACAGAGTAAGGACGGACAGTTCAGCATCAACAAGACTACCAATTTGTGCCTACGCCTATTCCAAGATGGCTATCTACCCAGTATTCCCATCGTCCGTAGCTATATTCAGACAACCAGCAAATACTCTATTCCCGTGATAAGCATCGTGGGTGACAAGAAGTATTTCACCGATCCGAAAATCGGCATTGACTGTGATGGCGATGGTACTAACGGCAAGACTGGCAACGGACAGGATTATCCACGCAACTACAACATGGATTGGGATCGACCGGTGAATTTTAGCTATCTCTCGTCCAATGGTGAGATGCTGTTTAATCAGGATGTGAACATTTGTGTGTCAGGTGGATGGACACGTTCGCAACGCTATCGATCTTTCAAGTTGAAGTCGAACAAGGTTTTCGATGGACAAAACCATTTAGATTTCTCTTTCTTCCCGCAAAAGCCGCACATTCGAAACAAGGCCTTGCTTGTCCGCAACGGCGGCAACGACATCTGGACCCACAACGCCCGTTTTATGGATCCAGCCTTACAAACCATCATACAGCGCTCTGGCATCGACCTCGATGTACAGTCGTATGTGCCTGTCATCGAGTATGTCAATGGCGAACTTCATGGGCTCTTGAACCTACGCGAGCCCAACAATGACAAGTTTGTTGATGCCAATTATGGCTATGATGACGATGAGATTGACATGTTTGAGAATTTTGAAATGAAAAATGGTAACGATGCCATCCTCAAACAAATTTTTACGCTCGGAGAACAAATCAACACTCCAGGGGCCTACGACGAGCTAAAACAGTTGCTTGATATAGATGAGTTTACCAACTACATGGCAACGGAGCTGTTCCTCAACAACGATGACTGGCCAGACAACAATATCAAGGCCTATCGCTCACAAGATGAAGGACGATACCGCTTCATCACCTACGATTTGGATTATGCCTTTGCTCTGCGACATTCCAACCAGAGCGAGAACCCGTTCCCTTACTTCAGCACTTTCAAGAACATGAAATTCGTCACGTTCTTCCTCCATCTGCTGGAAAACGACGAGTATCGCCGCAAGTTTATTGACACCTTCTGCCTCATAGCTGGAAGTGTCTTTGAGCCTCAACGAGCAGAATCCATTGTCGACGAATTATTAGAACGCGTTATTCCCATGAACCAGCTAATGCAGCAAAGCATGAGTATGCCTGACGGAAACAGTCCAGAACGTTCGGCAGCAACCATCAAGAGCAATTTGAAGGACCGTTCGGAGAAAATGACGAAATACATGCAGAGATATGAACAGATGAAACTGACGAATGCCACTCGCCAGAAGGTAAGGCTCTCCGCAGATACAGAGGGGGCAAGCCTCTACGTAAATGGCATTGAGGTGCCCTACGCCTCATTTGACGGACATATTTTCCGTCCTGCCCAGTTAGAAGCGAAGGCACCTGCTGGTTATCGCTTTTCAGGATGGAGACAGGGTACGTCTATCGTCTCCGCCAACCCGTCAATTAGTCTTCCGACTTCAAGCAACGTCGCGTTAACCGCAACCTTCTCACCCATGACGGAGGAAGAACGTAAAGTAGAGAACATCACCCCCGTACGTATTAACGAAGTGAGCGCAGCCAACGGCATTCATGTCAACGAATACTTTAAGCGCAACGACTGGGTTGAACTCTATAACACCACTAACGAGAGCATCGACGTAGAAGGCATGTATCTCTCGGACAATCCTGATAGGCCACTAAAATATCTGATAACGAAAGGTGACACTGATACCCAGACCATCATTCCTGCTCACGGCCACTTGGTCATTTGGTGCGACAAGTTGGAAACCAAGTCTCAACTACACGCCTCTTTCAAGCTGGCTGCAGAGGGTGGCGATGTGCTACTCACATCTGCCGACGAGTCTTGGACAGACCGAATGACTTACACCGAAATGAAACCCGACGAGACTGCAGGTCGTTATCCTGATGGCCATTCCGATGTATACTTGATGAATGTCCCCACTATCGGCAAGGCAAATCTCACGTCAAGTTACTTGACTGCCATCACTCAGCCTGCACTCACAGGTATCAGAAACCTGAAGATTGAAACTGATCTGAGCATGCGCTACCAATCTGGTCAACTCACTATCCATAGCGACGGAGACGGACGTCTGGAGGTACGCATCATGGGTATTGCAGGACAGACAGTCGGACATGTCACAACCACTCTGACGGGCAGTGTCGTTGAGATTCCTGTTGGCAACCTGTTCCCAGGTGTCTATATCGCCACCGCCATTGATGAATGGGGAAACAAGGCTACATGTAAGTTCACCGTATTGTAAGAAAAAACAAATAGGACCATGAATTACAAAAAAATGACCTTTATCGCCCTGACAGCATTCGCTGCTGCTTCATGGGCGCAGACAGGCAAAGAGTGGGATGATCCCACCATCTCCAGTGTGAATCGAGAAAAGGCACACACTACTGCCCTACCCATGAGCAGTGAGAGTGACGTCGTGAAGAATGACCGAACGCTGGCTCCCTACTACCAATCGCTTGATGGCACGTGGAAGTTCTTATGGGTGAACACCCCATCGAAGGCTACTGCTGCTATGTGTGCGAAAGACTACGATGACGCAACTTGGACCGACATCGATGTGCCATCGAGCTGGCAGGTGTGGGGACTTCATAATAATAAGACTTGGGACAAGCCGCTCTATTGTAACGTGGCCTATCCCTTCTCTTTCAACGAATCAACCTACAGCGTCATGGCAGAAAGGCCGGGCTGGTTCAGCTATAATAGCAGCATGCCTAACCCCGTTGGCATCTATCGCCGGCATATCAACATGGCGAATCCTATTGGCCACGACATCTTTGTGCGCTTCAACGGCGTGGGACATGGTTTTTATCTTTGGGTAAACGGTCAGCGTGTAGGCTACAGCGAAGACTCGTACGTTCCCGCTGAGTTCAATATCACTCCGTATCTCGTAGAAGGCGACAACACTTTGGCTCTACAGGTCTATCGCTTCACAAGCGGCTCGTTTCTGGAGTGTCAGGACTATTGGCGATTAACGGGTATTCAGCGTCATTGTTTCCTCTATGCAGCACCCAAGGTGCGCATCGCCGATTATTTCTTCACTACGGACTTGGATGCTTCCTACAAAAATGCCAAGGCCAATGTACAGGTAACCGTTGAAGGCATGGATATTACTGGCAATGGTCTTTTAGAGGCCAAGATTTTGGACAACGGACAGGTGATAGCTCAGGGGCAGATAGGAGTAGGTAGTGGCTCTGGTAGCATTGACATGGATGTGACGGCCCCACGACTTTGGAGTGCCGAAACACCCAACCTTTACGATCTTGTCCTAACACTGAAGGACGATGCAGATCATGTCTATGACATCCGTGGCAGCAAAGTAGGATTTCGCGAAGTGGGCATCCGTTCCGACGGCGCGCTGATTATCAACGGGAAGCGTATGGTATTCCACGGTGTCAACCGCCACGACTTCTCACCCATCAATGGCCGTGCCATCACTGATGAGGAAATCGAAGAGGATATCAAGACTATGAAGCGTCTGAACATCAATGCTGTGCGAACCTCCCACTATCCCAATGACCCCATCTTCTATGATTTGTGCGACAAATACGGACTATATGTCCTGGCCGAGGCCGACGTAGAGTGTCACGCCCACCAGAAGCTCTCATCCGTTGAGAAATTCCGTCATGCTATGGTGGAGCGTTCAGAAAACCACGTGCTCTGGATGCGCAACCACCCTTGTATCTTCATCTGGTCATTTGGTAACGAGAGCGGTGGAGGCGAGAACTTCAAATATGTAGGTGAAGCCATTAAAAAGTTAGACAAGACACGTCTGACTCACTACGAAGGTAACAGCGACTATGCCGATGTGTCGTCAACGATGTATGCCAGCTATGATGCCATCCAGAATATTGGCTCTTCTCGTCAGGGAAAAAGCGGACAGAAGCCCCATATCCAATGTGAGAACTCTCACTCAATGGGCAACTCGATGGGTAACGTACGCGACATGTTCGACCTTTATGAGAAATATCCTTGCCTCACAGGTGAGTTCATCTGGGACTTCAAGGATCAAGGACTGCTCACTAAGAGTAATGCAGGCAGGGAGTTCTGGGCCTACGGCGGTGACTTCGGCGACAACCCAAACGATGGCAATTTCTGTATAAATGGTCTTGTACGTCCCGACTGGAGCCTTACAGCCAAATCGTATAATACAAAGAAGGTCTATCAACCCTTGGAGTTCCGTGCCATCAACGGCAAGACCAACCAGTTCCGCCTGAAGAACAAAATGGCTTTTCTACCCAGTTCTACCTATAATATAATATATAAGGTGGTGGATGAAGAGAACATCACCCTTGCAGAAGGAGTTATAGACAATGAGGTGGCCGCTGGCGACAGCACAACCATCACCATCGACCTCTCCGCACTCTCGTCGCTCGACGCCTCAAAAGAAGCCTTTGTCCAGTTCTCAGCCATGCAAAAAGAGAATACTCCATGGGCTGAGGCGGGCTATGTGGTAGCTGAGGAGAAATTACCTGTGAGAACAGCCACACGACCCATGTATGACTTAAGCCGTTTGCAGCAGCAAGAATCACTCTCGGTGACCGATGGTAGCACTATCACCGTACAGAACGCCCATTTCAAAGCTTTATTCTCCAAGAGTCAGGGTACCCTAAGTGGTTACACCTTCGAAGGAGTGAGTATGCTGAGTAAACCACTATTACTGAATGTCTTCCGTCTTCCAACCGACAATGATGGACGTCAGTCGGGCAACTGGGATAGTATGGGGCTGCGTAAGCTAAGCGTGAAAGGAACAAGCGCTGAAGTGGAAAAGGCTCCTGATGGCAAGACCGTAACTGTAAACATGACGAGTACCTATACAGGACAGAACGGAACGTCTTTCGACGTGAGCCTGAACTTTTTGATTTGCGCCGATGGAACCATCATGATCAACTCGTTCATCCGTCCTGCCAGCACAGGAGTCGTCATCCCTAAATTGGGATTCCGTCTGGAGATGCCTGTCAGCATGGAGCAGCTTGCTTGGTTTGGACGCGGACCATGGGACAGCTATCGCGATCGAAAGGAGGCCTGTCTGCCCGCCGTCTACCAGAGTACAGTCAGCAACCAACAAGAAGACTACATTCTTCCGCAGGAACATGGAACGAAACAAGATGTTCGCTGGATGTCCTTGCGAAACGGCGAGGGCAAAGGACTGCTCTTCGCAGCACCAGACAAGATGGCAGCTTCGGCTGTGCACTTCCGTCCAGAAGACAACTATACGGACCGCAACAACCGCTCGAAACATACGTATCAATTTAAGAACTGCAACACGACGGTGGTTTCACTCGATGCCGCCACTCGTGGACTTGGCAACGCAAGTTGTGGTCCCGATGTGCTGGAGAAATACGAATTACATGCCGCCAACACATCGTTCCGTTTCTTCCTAATTCCGCTTACCACTGATGACCAAGCAAGCGAGAAGGCACGTGTAGAGATGCCCATTTGCCAATCCGTGAATTGCGAACGCCAGACAAACGGACGAATAAAGATGACGACAACGACAAGTCAGGCCACTATCTACTATAGCATCGATGGTAGCGAATACAAGAAATATACGTCTCCCATCCTCCACAATGCTGCTTGTAACGTGACAGCCTACTGTGAGAAAGCCAACATGTTACCCAGTGCAAAACTGTCCTACTCCTTTGGTCTATACATCAACAAAAGTACGTGGAAGGTGGTGAGCTTTGACAGTCAGCAGGGTGGCAATGAGGCCCGATTGGCTATCGATGGCAACAACGCCACTTTCTGGCATACGGCTTGGGGCAATAACGAACCGACGTGTCCTCACACATTGGTCATCGATATGGCCAAGAGCTACAAGGTTACTGCCGTCACCTATCTGGCTCGTCAGGATGGCAACCAAAACGGTATGGTGAAAGCCTACGAAATCTATCTGAGTAACGACGGAAAGACTTGGGGAACAGCAGTAGCTACTGGAGAATTCAAGAACACTACCTCGCTACAAGTAGCCAAATTGAAGACAGCTACTACCGCCCGTTACCTAAAGTTCGTGGCCAAGAGCGAGATAAACGGAAAGGCGTGGACTTCGGCTGCAGAGATAAGTGTCCAAGCTGAGGATGACCCATCTGCCATCTTGTTGCCCAACGATGCTGGGGCAGGCACGAAGCCTGCCCACCAGCACGTCTACGACCTACAGGGCCGTCAAGTGACTTCCTCGACCCCTAAAAAGGGAGTTTACATACAGCAAGGAAGAAAATACCTGAACAATTGAACAAAAACCACACTATGTACCGAACACTATTCATTTTCTTTTTATCACTCATTGCCGTCCTGCCAACCTCGGCGAAAAAGAAATATGCGGGGCCTCGAAGCTACGTTTGGCGCTACTACCTACGCGACAAACAGGGATGCGGATTCTCTACGGAGCATCCTTCGCGCTTCCTTTCGCTGAAAGCCATCGAGCGACGCAAGCACCAAAAGCTCAAAGTCGACTCCACCGACTTACCCGTGAGTAGCCGCTACACCACACTCTTTCATGTGGATGGCGTAGAGGTGTTGGGTTCCAGTAAATGGAACAACACCTTGGTGGTGCGAAGCCGCGACACCTTACTACTCCGCCAATTGGCAAATCTCAATTGCGTAAAAGGGTCACGCTTGGTGTGGCAATCGCCCGATTCTCTTGAAGAGAAAGACCAAGTAAAATGGAACGTGCGTGAACAGTTTCAGAAATGGGATTCCGTGCCCAACGATCCTTATGGTATGAGTCGTCCACAAGTGGAAATGCTGGGTGGCGAAAGACTACACGAGATAGGACTAAGAGGCGAGGGTATGACCATAGCCATACTCGATGGAGGCTTCTTGAATGTTCATTGCATCCCCCATCTCAACAAGTCAAGGATTGCAGGTACACGTGATTTCGTAGGCCACAAAACGTCAACAGACTTTTATGAAGGTATAGACCACGGGACAAAAGTCTTTTCAGTGCTGGCAGCCGAAGCACCAGAGGTCATCCTGGGTACAGCCACCGAAGCCAATTACTGGCTACTGCGGTGCGAAGACCCTGAGACGGAAATGCCCATTGAGGAAGACTACTGGGCTATGGCAGCTGAGTTTGCCGATAGTGTGGGTGCTGACATCATCAGTTCGTCGTTAGGCTATACCGAATACGACCATAACTTAGGCAGTTACCGACTTCAGGATCTTGACGGCAAGACGGCGCTTATCTCACGAACGGCATCCATGCTGGCCCGTAAGGGCATCGTATTGTGTAACTCTGCCGGCAACTCAGGTATGGCTTCATGGAAGAAGATAGGCGTACCAGCCGATGCTGACGATGTGCTGACGATAGGCGCCGTGGGTGGAGACAGGAAGATTGCCGTCTTCTCGAGCGTAGGACCTTCGCAAGATGGCAGGGTAAAGCCCGACGTGGTGGCGATGGGCTCGCCTACTACGCTTATCAACGGTAAGGGAATGCTGACACGCGATATGGGAACCTCATTCTCCACACCACTTATTTCAGGTCTCGTGGCTTGTTTATGGCAAGGTCTACGACAAAAGACGGCCCTCGAAATCATAGATTTAGTGAGACGGAGCACCCTGCAATACGACGAACCGGATAATGTCTATGGCTACGGCATACCAGATTTCTGGCGTGCCTACATGGTGGGACAGACGAAACAGGACTGACAAAGACTATGAATACCAGTACTCTCACCCTCTTCGAGCTCAACTCGCTTGTCCGTCAAGTCATTGAAACAGACTTGTCAAGGGAATACTGGGTAGAAGCAGAGCTGGCCGAATGCCGAGAAAACAGAGGCCACTGCTATATGGAATTGATTCAGAAGGAGGAACTCTCAAACACACCCATCGCTCGTGCCTCAGCCAAGTGCTGGCGCTCTACCTGGAGTTTGGTGAAGCCCTACTTCGAGCGTATCACGGGCCAGCGGCTGCATGCAGGAATGAAAGTGCGACTGAAAGTCTATGCGCAGTTTCATGAAGCTTATGGATTCTCATGGATTGTGACCGACATCGACCCCAACTTCACTTTGGGCGATATGGCTCGGCGTCGACAGGAGATTATCCGCCAACTCCGCGAAGAAGGAGTTTTCGACCTTCAACGCGAACTATCGCTACCCCTGTTCTGCCAGCGAATAGCCGTGATCTCTGCGGCCAACGCTGCCGGCTATGGTGACTTCGTCAACCAACTCAACGAAAACGAATACGGTTTCTGTTTCAAGACCCAGCTATTCCCAGCCATCATGCAAGGGGAACAAGTGGAACAGAGTATCATCGCTGCCCTCAACGACATCTATCATTCTTTAAATGACCAAGAGGTTAATAATCATCACGAGCTTCTTGAAGAGCAGATGCCTTTCGATTGCGTGGTCATCATTCGCGGTGGTGGCTCTACCAGCGACCTTTCCGGCTTCGACACCCTGGCGCTGGCTGAGAACGTTGCGCAATTCCCACTTCCCATCATTACTGGTATAGGACACGATCGCGATGAAAGCATACTCGATATGGTGAGCCACACAAGAGTAAAAACTCCCACAGCAGCCGCAGCCTTCTTGATTGCCCACCTCAAACAGACACTCGACCGTATCGAAACTTGCGAGGAACGCATCGCGAGACACGTACAGGCTACTATGGAAATGGAACGGCTGCGACTGACCCGTCTGGCAGAGCGCATTCCAAGCCTCTTCACTTTGGTTAGCACACGCCATCAGGCACATATCAGCCAACTTGCACAGCGGCTCTCATCAGCTATTAGCCAGCAATTAGAGCGTGGACACGCACGCTGCAACATGCTCCAAATGCAGTACACAACAGCTTTGGAGCGCCGTCTGCAGCAAGAGCGGCATCAACTGGAACTACTGGAACAGCGAGCCAAGTCGCTCGACCCTGCCCTTCTCCTAAGTCGCGGCTATAGCATAACTCTCCATCAAGGGAAGGCCATTCGTCGTGCTACCGACCTAAGACCAGGCGACCTGATAGAGACCCGCCTCAGCGAAGGCTCCCTGCAGTCAGTCATCCAGAAAGCTACGACAGAGTCGCAACAGAAATAACCCCTATCAACATGAAATACGAAGAAGCACTACAACAACTCGAAACCATCGTCCACAAAATGGAAGCTGGCGAGTACGACATCGACGAACTATCTGAGCAACTCAAGCAAGCCCAGAAGCTCATCAAGCTTTGCAAAGACAAATTGACCAAGACCGATGCCGACATCAAAAAGCTACTTGACAAAGAATAGGCCTAAAAATTTGGTCATTCCAGTTTTTTACCGTATCTTTGCGCAATCTTAAACACCAACTGATATGAAAAATTTAGATTGGGCTAACCTTTCGTTCGGCTACATGCCGACAGATTACAACGTCCGTTGCTATTATCGCGACGGAAAGTGGGGAGAGATTGAAGTCTGCTCCGACGAGTACATCAAAATGCATATGGCTGCTACCTGCCTGCACTATGGCCAAGAAGCCTTTGAAGGCCTGAAAGCCTATCGCTGCAAGGACGGCAAGGTGCGCCTGTTCCGTGTGAAGGACAATGCAGAACGCCTACAGTCAACCTGCCGAGGCATCATGATGCCCGAGGTTCCCACAGAGCTCTTTGTGGAAATGGCTAAAAAGGTAGTTCGACTGAACCAAGAGTGGATTCCCACCTACGAGAGTGGAGCCACACTTTATCTGCGTCCGCTCTTGATTGGTACCAGCGCACAGGTAGGTGTTCACCCGTCGAAGGAATATCTGTTCCTCATCTTCGTCACGCCTGTAGGACCATACTTCAAAGGCGGTTTCGCCACTAATCCCTATGTCATCATCCGCGACTACGACCGCTCGGCCCCACTCGGCACAGGTAAATACAAGGTAGGCGGCAACTATGCTGCCTCGCTCTTCGCCAACAACTTGGCTCATGAGAAGGGCTACGCTTGTGAGTTCTATCTCGATGCAAAGGAGAAGAAGTATATGGACGAGTGCGGTGCAGCCAATTTCTTTGGCATCAAGGACAACACCTACGTCACGCCGAAATCAACCTCTATCCTGCCTTCCATCACCAACAAGAGCCTGATGCAGGTAGCCGAGGACTTAGGCATGAAGGTAGAACGCCGTCCCATTCCTGAGGATGAACTTGAAACCTTCGAGGAGGCTGGTGCTTGCGGAACGGCTGCCGTCATCAGTCCTATTTCATATATCGACGACCTCGATACGGGCAAGCGCTACTCCTTCGGCGACAAGCCAGGTCCTATTTCCAAGAAGCTCTACGACACCCTGCGTGGCATTCAGTACGGCGAAATAGAGGACAAGCACGGCTGGACAACCATAGTCATAGAATAAGCAACAAGTATTCCATCACAATTCTACACAAAAAATGGATACTAATTCCGGCTATAAAGACAGAGCACTTTCCTCTCTGAGCGGCAACTGGGCAAAAGCTGTTGTTGCACTCCTCATCTTCTTGGTGATCATCTATTCAGCCGACATTGTGCTGACGATGACTTTGGGAGCCGATTCTGCCGCTACGATGAGTCTCTCATACCTGTGGATGTTCCTCTGCGTGCCACTTACGTGGGGCATATACATCTTCTACCTTGATATAGCTCGCGGCAACGAACTGAGCTATAGCAAGTTGTTTGATGGTTACAAGGACTTCCTGCGCATCTTCACTGCCTACTTGCTCACCTATCTGTGCATGTTCATTGGCATCCTCCTGCTCTTTGTGCCAGGTATCATCGTGGCTCTGATGCTCAGTCAGACGTCTTTCATTCTGAAAGACCAACCTGAGCTGAGTGCTATTGAGGCCATAAAGCAGAGTGCCGACATGATGAAGGGCCACAAGATGGATCTCTTCCTCTTATGGTTGAGTTTTATTGGCTGGATGCTCTTATCACTCCTAAGCGTCGGTTTAGGTTTTCTGTTGCTGATGCCCTACATGCAGACGACCTTCGCTCATTTCTATGAGGACCTGAAGGAGGAATACGCACTCTCTGCATAACGATTCATCCTGTCAACGCAAATAAGAGGTGGAGTTCTAAGCGATCTTCACCTCTTCTTGACTCTAACAGTCCCAGACAAAGCAGTTCAAGGAATATTTGTCTTTAGCTCAAATAATCAAAGAAACAAAGGTTCCAAAGAATTATATTTGCTACTTCTACAAAGAAAAAAATTGCTAAAAGACCTATGAAAAGATTGATGATAATTGCCTTAAGTCTGTTCCTGGCTATCGGCAGCGATGCAAAATATGGGGACTTCCGAATTCTTGGAGGTGAACTGAGCAATTCGGCTGCAACGTCGGTGAGTGATATAGACGAGGTGCTGCCACGAATGAGACAGTTAGGGCTGAACACGGTGCTTGTTCCCATTTATTGGGAACTGACGGAACCTGTGGAAGGACAGTTTGACTTTACCCTCACAGACCGTTTGATAGATGTAGCACGACAGCAGGGATTGAAGATTGTACCGCTGTGGTTTGGTGTATGGAAGAACTCTATGTCATGTTATGCGCCTGAATGGTTCAAACGCGACGTCAAGCGTTTTCCACGAGCTATGACAAAAGAGGGAAAGCCGTTGGAGATAGCATCCTGCTTTAGCAACAATGTGTTGCAAGCCGACCTGAACGCCTTCTCTGCGCTGATGAAGCATATCGCAGAAAAAGACCCGCAGCGCGATGTGGTCATTATGATGCAGATTGAAAATGAAATAGGTATGTTGGAGTCGGCACGAGACCATTCGCAAATCGCAGAGAAAGCCTATTATCAGCCTGTACCACAGGCTTTGCTTAAAGCCCTGGGCATAAAAAATCGAGGGACTTGGGCAGAGATATTCGGCACCGATGATGCTGCCGACGAGAAGTTTATGGCCTGGCATTATGCCTGTTATGTGGAGCATCTGGCGAAAGCTGCACAACAGATTCACGATATGCCATTATACGTGAATGCAGCGATGAACAGTCGAGGCCGCAAGCCAGGAGAATATCCTTCGGCTGGCCCGTTAGCACATCTTGCTCAGATATGGAAGACAGGAGCCCCCAGCATCGACATTCTTGCTCCAGATATCTACGATACTGGCTTTAAATCCTGGGCTTCTCAATATGCAATGCCTTTACGACCACAAGATGGAGGACAAGTCACAAACCGTCTTTTTATACCAGAGAGCCGTTGCTGTCAGAATAGTGGAGTGCGTGCCCTCTATGCTTTTGGCGAGCATCAAGCACTTGGATTCTCACCTTTTGCTATTGATCAAGCCAACCAAGCAGAAACCGAATCTGTTTCTCAGGCATACAATCTCCTACGACAGATTTTCAGTATTGAATCGAATAAAAGCTGGGGACTTCTTTTCGATCAGGAAGACCGAGAACGAATCATCGATGACGAGGACGTAGTGATGACCTGCCGCCACTATTTCACATTACCTTGGGACGCTCGTGCCACCGACGGCTCTGTCTGGCCAGAAGGTGGTGCAATACTCATCCGCCTGAGTAAGTTCGACTATCTCTTGGCAGGTAGTGGAGTGGTGATTGACTTTAAAACACGCACAGAGGCTCAACAGTCGCAAAAGAAGAAACTTGGCGAAGACGGCTTTGCAGAGGCAGGAAATGATCTTTCTCTGACAAACCAAACGGCAAGACCAAGTGCAAAATTCAAAGGCTCTCGTCTTGGTCTTCTTTCCGTCGACGAAGTTGACATCAACCCACAAGGCCAGTTTCGCTATCTTCGCCGACACAACGGAGACCAAAGCCATCAAGGCCGTCACGCTCGTATCAGCGTTGGTGAATGGAAGATTCTGCACATTAAGCTCTATGAATACAAATAGAACTCCTTGTGCCGAAATCGTGCTGTGAATTTTTCTTACATTATAGAAGTCTCTTGAGAAATGGTATTTGCGGCCCAGTGAGGGAAAATTATCTCCCCAGTTAGGGAAAAAATTTTTTCCAGTTAAGAAAAAAAATAAATCCAGTGAGGGCCCAAAATCGCTTATTTTTCAGAACTTTTAATACGTTTTGAAATATTCATACAAAATCAAGGATTCTAATGAATATAGCTCTTTGGTTAGTACCGTAAATGCTTCGTGTCTCTATGCCTGCATAAACAATGAAAAGCAAATGAAGACAAAAACAGGCTGAAAGTTTGGCAGTTTCAGCAGAAATGAGTAATTTTGCACCCGAAATGGATAAATACGAAAAGACGAATACTGAGTTCGAAGCGGCGATTAACGAATGTGCAGCCCTGTTCGAACAAAAGTTGCACGACTATCGTGCATCTTGGCGTATTTTGCGCCCACAGTCACTTACCGACCAACTCTTCATCAAAGCCAAGCGTATCCGCCAGTTGGAGCTGACGGGCACATCGCTTGTTGGTGAAGGTATCAGGCCTGAATTCGTTGCCTTAGTGAACTATGGTATCGTCGGACTGATACAGTTGGAGCTTGGCTTCAGTGATACTGTCGACATAGACAACGAGACAGCCATGCAAGCATACAACAAGTACGCGAAGGAGGCTCTGGAGCTGATGAAGCGAAAGAACCACGACTATGATGAAGCGTGGCGCTCCATGCGTGTGAGCTCGTACACCGACTTGATACTGACCAAGATTGAGCGAATCAAGGAGATTGAGAACCTTAGTGGTCAGACACTTGTCAGCGAAGGAATAGATGCCAACTACATGGATATTATCAACTATTCAGTATTTGGACTCATTAAACTGAAAGTCGAGAATTGAACTTTGATAAAGGTAAATTGGGTAGTGTCCTGCTCAATGCAGCGCGACTGCTGCTGGCCGCGACGTTTATCTTGTCAGGATTTGTCAAGGCCGTTGATCCCAAGGGCACAGCCTATAAGATAGCCGACTATCTGCAAGCGATGCATTTAGACGGCATAGTGCCTGAGACAGGTACTATCATGATGAGCATTGCGCTCTCGGCATTGGAGTTTTCCGTCGGTGTTTTCCTGCTGTTCGCCATTCAGCGGCGACTGGCCTCAAGGATTGCCGTAGCACTCCTCGCCGTGATGACTCCCCTGACGCTTTGGCTGGCAGTGGCCAATCCCGTGAGCGACTGTGGTTGTTTTGGCGATGCTCTGGTACTGACCAACTGGCAGACTTTTTGGAAAAACGTGGTGCTGCTGATAGCAGCTATCATCGTTGCAGCCAAGCCTAAGGTGATGTTTCGCTTCGTCAGCGAGTCGAACCAATGGATTGTCATCAATTACACCATTCTGTTCATTCTGGCGATTTCTGGCTGGTGTCTATACTATTTGCCGATGTTCGACTTCCGTCCTTACCACATTGGAGCCAATATCCGTGAAGGGATGGAAATACCAGAAGATGCCAAGGGACCTCAGTTTGAGACCACCTTTATTCTGGAAAAGGACGGTGAAAGGCGCGAGTTTGACATAGACAACTATCCTGACTCTACTTGGACGCTGATAGATACACGTACAGTGCAGACAGAAGAGGGCTATGTACCACCCATCCACGACTTCTCGCTGACAACGCTCGACGGTGAAGACATTACTGACGAAGTACTGAACGACACAAGCTACGTATTGCTGTTGGTATCGCCACATCTGGAGAAAGCCGACGACTCGCAGCTGAGCAACATCAACGAGCTCTATGAGTATAGTGAAGAGCAAGGATATGCTTTCTACGGACTGACTGCCAGCAACCAGGAGGGCATCAGTAAATGGCGCGACTTGACGGGAGCCGAATATCCATTCTGCCTTGTGGACGAGATTACGCTGAAGACGATTATCCGAAGCAACCCAGGACTGGTGCTATTGAAAAATGGAACGGTGGTAAGGAAATGGGGCCATAACGAACTACCGGAAATGGAGATGATGGTTGCATCGAAACCGTTGGAGCAGATGGAGATAGGGCAGATGCCAAAGGATGATGTAGGAACAAAGATACTATGGCTATTGATTGGCTTCGTGCTTCCGTTAGCTCTGCTTACCATAGCCGACCGTATATGGATGTGGTCCCAATGGGTGCGGAAAAAGAATCCTATGAGATTGAAGAAAACTGAGAACAATGACAATTTAACTCAACAACCCTAAAATAAATAGAAATTATGAGAAAGAAAATCGTAGCCGGCAACTGGAAGATGAACATGAATCTGCAGGACGGCATCGCTCTTGCCAAAGAGCTCAATGAGACACTGAAGGCCGACAAGCCCAACTGTGGTGTGGTAATCTGCACTCCGTTTATTCATTTGGCAAGCATCGCCCAGTTCCTCGACCAGAATATCATCGGTCTGGGTGCTGAGAACTGCGCCGACAAGGAGAAGGGTGCCTTCACGGGTGAGATAAGTGCTGAGATGGTGAAGTCGACGGGTGCACAGTATGTCATCCTGGGCCACTCTGAGCGCCGTGAGTACTATAAGGAGACCCCTGAGATTCTGAAAGAGAAGGTGCTGTTGGCTCAGAAGAACGACTTGAAGGTTATCTTCTGCATCGGCGAGAGCCTTGATGAGCGTGAGGCTGGCAAACAGAACGAGGTAGTGAAGGCTGAGCTCGAGGGCTCTGTGTTCAACCTCGCTGAAGAGGACTTCCGCAAGATTGTCATCGCCTATGAGCCAATCTGGGCCATTGGTACTGGCAAGACCGCTTCTGCTGAGCAAGCTGAGGAAATCCACGCTTACATCCGTTCTATCATCGCCGAGAAGTATGGTCAGGCTGTAGCCGACGATACCACCATCCTCTATGGTGGATCATGCAAGGCTTCAAACGCTCCTGAGCTGTTTGCAAAGCCCGACATCGATGGTGGACTTATTGGCGGTGCCTCGCTGAAAGCTGCTGACTTCAAGGGTATTATTGACGCTTTCAAATAAGCCGCCCTTGCATCTATAATTAATCACAACGAGCAATGAATAATGAACGAAAAATGACAAAAACAGCCATGCAGAGAAATCAGATGATACCAACAAAATGCAGATGGATGATGATGGCATTGTTCATTGTTCATTGTTCGTTGTTTTTTAGTCCAGTATCGGCACAAACTTTTACCCAGAGACTACAAAAGCAAGTTAAGGGAGAAGGCGTTGTGACCATACACCAAGATGCTGATATCGACAATCTCGTAAATGGGCCTCAGCCAGTCATCACGAACGAAAAGAAGACAAAAGTCTCTACTCAAAAGAGTGAATTGGCCAGCAAACCTGCCAAGAAAAACGAAGCTGAGAAGCCTGCAAAGAAGAATGACGAAGAGAAAACGGTGAAGGTGCCAGAGGAAAGGCCAATAGCCAACAATCAGGAGCACCAGACCGACACTTCAATAACTATCGGCAGCAATCATGAACCTGACTCTATCAATATCGCTCCCCGTCGCACCTATCGTACCAACGGCTATCGCATTCAGGTATATGCCGGCGGAAACTCAAGACGCGACCGGCAGCAGGCAGAGCAGATAGGCAACCAACTGAGGACACTATTTCCTGAAGAGCAAGTCTATGTGCACTTCTATTCTCCGCGTTGGATCTGTAGAATAGGCAACTTCAAGACCTATGAAGAGGCCAGCCAAAAGCGGAATGAACTCAGGGAGATGGGATTCTCCACCACTACTATTGTGAAGGGAAAAATCACCCTACAGTACTAAATCACTAATATGACAACTGATAACGAATTTAGGGAAGGACTCGAAGAACTGGAACAGCACTACAAGAAGATACTTGAGTTGCTGGGCGAAGACACCACTCGTGACGGGCTGTTAAAGACACCGATGCGTGTGGCGAAAGCCATGCAGGTGCTGACACGCGGCTATGAAATGGATGCCCACAAGGTGCTGACCGATGCACTATTCAAGGAGGACTATTCACAGATGGTCATTGTCAAGGACATCGACTTCTTCTCTCTCTGCGAACACCACATGCTACCCTTCTACGGAAAGGCTCATGTGGCATATATCCCTAACGGTTACATCACAGGCCTGTCGAAGATTGCCCGTGTCGTCGATATCTTTAGCCACCGCCTGCAAGTGCAGGAACGCATGACCCTACAAATCAAGCAATGCATCGAGCAGACCCTACACCCACTTGGCGTAATGGTGGTTGTCGAGGCTCGGCACATGTGCATGCAGATGCGGGGAATACAGAAGCAAAATTCCATCACCACAACCAGCGAGTTCAGTGGTGCATTCAATCAGGCAAAAACTCGACAGGAGTTTATGAACCTTATTCATAGTTCAAATTTCTAATCTAAATTTAATAACAGACCCCATGTACCAGACCGATCGCGGTTCATACCGCAAGAAAGAAACGTTGACCCATGAGTTCACCCACAGTTGCTTGGGTCAGTTGATTATTGCAACGTGCATCATTGGCATTCTCATCCTTTTAGCTTGGCTGACACGCCCGTCCAGCGAGACAATGGAAAGCGAAATGCGCGATGACATTCGCCAATGTATCGAGGAACGCGACAGCCTCAGCAATGACTGGATTGACGACATTGTTGCCAATACACGTTACATCTTTACGCATGCTGACTCGCTGAAAGAGGGTGACGACCTGATGAAAGCGTTTGACAAGTACAACCTATTGGACTACTATTACCATCCCCTCTATTCCACCGTTACCTTGCGCAACAACCTCCGTCCTGAAGGCAAGCGATGCGGATTGGGCATCTTTGGTATCGTGATTCCTATGCTTAACTACAACGACATCCTGTTGAATGAGGAGTTGATGCGTAGCGACACACTGAACCAGCGCCTTATTCACTACGACGATGGTGAATATTTAGGCGACAACCCAGGTTTAGGCCCTTATAGATTCCGCGGTGAATAATGGGACTATGAATATTGTCGTACTCGATGGCTTTACAGCCAACCCCGGCGACTTGACTTGGAAAGAACTTGAATCACTGGGACAGGTAACCGTTTACGAACGGACCTGCCCCAGTGATACTGTTTTTCGCCTACAGGATGCCGACATCGTGCTCACCAACAAAGTGCGCATCGGAAAAGAAGAGATGGCACAGCTGCCACGACTGAAGTATATTGGCGTGCTGGCCACAGGATATAACGTTGTCGACATAGAGGAAGCACATCAACGAAACATCAGTGTGACCAATGTTCCTGCATATAGCACAGACAGCGTCGCTCAAATGGTCTTTGCCCACTTGCTAACCGTCAGCAATCGTCCAGAGCATTATGCCCTGCAGAACAGGAAAGGTGCTTGGACAGCCAGTAAGGACTTCTGCTATATGGACACACCGCTCATAGAACTGACAGGAAAGCGGATGGGCATCGTAGGGTTAGGCAATATTGGCATGAGAGTGGCAAACATTGCTCATGCTTTTGGGATGCATGTGTCAGCGCTGACAAGCAAGACTGCGTCAGAATTGCCCACCTATATCGCAAAGGAAAATCTCAACCAGCTCTTCAAGCAGAGTGATGTCATCAGCCTGCATTGCCCACTCACCCCAGCTACCCATCATTTGGTAAATGAAGAGCTATTGGCTCTGATGAAGCCGTCAGCCATTCTCATTAATACTGGACGTGGCCCGCTAATCGATGAATTGGCTGTGGCAGATGCGCTCAAAAACAAGCGGATTGCAGCCTATTGTGCCGATGTGCTTGAGCAGGAACCACCCACAACCAACAATCCGCTACTCAACTGTCCCTCAGCCTATATCACGCCACATATTGCTTGGGCTACACGTGAAGCACGCTTACGCCTTATTGACATAGCTACCGATAATATACGTGCCTTCATGAACGGCCACCCACAAAATAGCATTTGATACTATAAGACAAACTGAAAGAGGTGACTCCATTAATATGAAGTCACCTCTTATTATATATATAAGAATATATATCCTATTAATTGTACTTCAGGATTTGTCCTGGATGCAAGCGTACAGTCTTGCTGATTCGGTTAAGCTGGCAAAGCTCATTCACTGTAGTACCATGCTTACGTGCAATAGCAGAGAGCGTTTCACCCTTCTTCACCTTATGATAACGAGTGTTAGCAACCTGTTCATTAGCCTCACTCTTCGTACTTCTGTCACTATTCACATCAGCAGGGTTATATCCATACTGACCATTTGCGCCACGAAGACGAGTTGCCAAAGCAGCTTCCTTGCTATAAGTGCTCTTGCGATAGACATACTCATCGGCCACCACATCCTGGTTACGGAAGTCGAACATCAAAGCAGGATTAAGTGCCACACCACAGAGACGTGTCTCGAAATGGAGGTGAGAACCTGTACTACGTCCAGTATTGCCACCCAATCCAATAGGTTCACCAGCACGTACGTCCTGATTCTCTGTCACCAGTTGCTTCGACATGTGTCCATAGATAGTCTCCAGCCCATTTGCATGACGGATAACTACATATTTGCCATATCCCTTACGCTCATAACGAACGATACGGACCTTTCCAGAAAAAGCAGCGCGAATAGTATCGCCGATATAAACCTTCACGTCAAGTCCTTTATGCTGACGTCCCCAGCGAGGACCAAAGTTCGACGTGATAACGCGGCTTGGCGTAGGCATGCAAAAGTCACGCAAATCAATGCGGAACGAGTCGGGTAAAGACGTTTGGCGATGTGCATACACATTGTCCCAGTCTTCATATAGTTCAGCGGCTGGTGATTCCCATTCCTCAATCTCCAATAAACGTTGGAGAGCAATGGAATCAACAGACTTCATTTTACGGTCGATAGGTGCTTGGCTTGCTAACAAATCCTGACCTGCCACAGGCATAACGGCCAGCGACGCAAATACCAACGCAATTTTCCTCACTTTCTTTAGAATCTTCATTCGGTCTTAGTTTTTTTCATTTAGGTAAATCTTTCTTACAAGAGTCCATTGCAAGTGAATGAATCCGTGAAAGAACCAAAATATTTCGGATGCAAAATTACTAAAAATAAATGAGAGGCGACAAAGAATGCCTCTCTTTTTGGGGTCTTTTAACACTTATTCGGCCAAAATGCACTCGTTTTTAAGAGATGACACCCCAATTAACATTTGTTTTTCTCAATTCACGCAGCCGATTCCACAACAAAGAATAACGTTCCGACTGGCATATAGGATCCTCAGCAATCACCTTTTGAGCCTCGTCACGAGCCATCTGCACCAACTGCCCATCGCGAGCAATATCCGCAATTTTCAAGTCGAAAGCCATTCCACTCTGTGCCGTTCCTTCCAGGTCACCTGGGCCACGCAGCTTCAAGTCGGCTTCAGCAATACGGAAGCCATCATTAGTCTCACACATAATATCAATGCGTTTGCGAGTGTCTTCACTCAACTTGTAAGGGGTGACAAGGATGCAGAAGGACTGGTCGGCTCCTCGCCCCACCCTACCACGCAACTGATGCAGTTGCGACAGGCCAAAACGTTGGGCATCGAGAATCACCATCACAGAGGCATTGGGTACGTTGACACCCACTTCTATTACTGTTGTTGCCACCAATATCTGGGTATCTCCAGCGACAAAACGACGCATCTCTTCTTCTTTCTCTGAAGGTTTCATACGTCCGTGCACTTTGCTAAGGCGAAATTCAGGAAAGGCTTGAACCAGCACTTCAAAGCCCTGTTCAAGGTCCTTCAGGTCTATCTTCTCACTCTCCTCAATGAGCGGGAAAACAATATAGACTTGACGTCCTTCACGAATCTGCTTGCGGATTCCATCATAGAGCGAAGTCATTCTTGCGTCAAAGACATGAGTAGTGCGAATGGGCTTACGACCAGGAGGAAGCTCGTCGATGACACTCACGTCCAGGTCACCATAAAGTGTCATAGCCAGTGTACGTGGAATAGGGGTTGCCGTCATAACCAACACATGCGGAGGCTGTTCACTCTTGCTCCAGAGCTTGGCACGTTGAGCCACACCGAATCGATGCTGTTCATCGACGACCACCAAACCAAGCCGCATAAACTGCACCGTATCCTCAATGACAGCATGCGTTCCTACAAGAATCTGCACCGTTCCATTCTGCAATCCCTCAAGCACCTCGCGGCGACGCTTGCCTTTCACGATACCAGTCAGCAGTTCCACCCGCACCGCCATACCATGAAGGAACTGGACGATGGTTTGTAAATGCTGCTCAGCAAGAATCTCCGTGGGAGCCATGATACATGCCTGATAGCCATTGTCTATGGCAATGAGCATAGCCATTAATGCCACAAGCGTCTTACCAGACCCCACATCGCCTTGTAACAAGCGATTCATCTGCCTACCCGAACATACGTCGGCCCTAATTTCGTGCATTACGCGCTTCTGTGCACTAGTCAATTCGAAGGGCAAGTTGCGATGGAAGAAGGTATTGAAGGTATCTCCGATTCTTGGAAACAGATAGCCACGAAACTTACGTCGCTGATCGCTTGCGTACCTTAATATATTTAGTTGTACGAAAAAAAGTTCTTCAAACTTCAACCGAACACGTGCTCGCTCTAATTGCCGCACGTTTTGCGGATAGTGAATCGCCCGCAAGGCCTCGTCACGTCCCATCAAATGTCGGGACTGCAAGATAAATTCCGGAATAGTTTCGGCAAGCGGTTCTTTCAGCTTTTCAATCAGCGTTCGTGTCAACCGCTCTATAGCCCTCGACGTCAGATTGAATTTCTTCATCTTCTCCGTCGTATTATAATAGGGACGCAGGCCCAATTGCGTGTTGGGCGTGGACGGTTGGGCATCCTCAACCTGTTCTATCTCTGGGTGTTGCACCAGAATACGGTTGTTGAAAACCGACGGGCGTCCAAACACCAAGTACTCCTTGCCTATCTTATAATTCTGCTTGGCATACTTGCCGCCGTTGAACCATACCAAGTCCATCACCCCGCTGTCATCGGTGAAGTGGGCGACCACACGCTCCTTACGCGGTCCCATGTCGAAAGTCTCGAAACTCAGGATTCGGCCCACCACCTGCACAAAAGGCATGTCGCCAGTTAATTCGTGGATTCTGTAGACCTTACTGTGATCCACGTATTTATAAGGGAAATACTCCAACAGGTCGCCAAAGGTTTCAATGCCTAACTCCTGACTGAGTAGCTTCTTGCGATTGGGACCTACGCCAGGTAGGTACATGATGTCCTGTTGAAGTATTTCCATTGGTATTATACAAGTGTCTCAGCGAAGCGAAGGTCAGCAGGCGTGGTTATCTTGATATTCTCACGATTGCCATCAACCAGCGTTACAGAGACGCCATAAGCCTCAACCACCGAGGCATCATCGGTAAAGCTGTCGCGATAAGGCTGCTTATTGGCTTCCTTCAAGGTAGCGATGTCAAACACTTGCGGTGTCTGAACCAGACGGTACTCGTCACGCGGCTTGGTGCCCTCGGTGACGTGGCGCAATGTCTCGACGATGGGAATCACGGGAATCACGGCTTTCTTCTCACGGGCCGCCTCATAGCATCGGCAAATGACGTCAACTGATACAAAGGGGCGGACGCCATCGTGTACCCCCACTACCCCATCGGCATCATCGGGCACCAAGGCCAGTCCGTTCTGTACAGAGTGGAAGCGGGTGCGACCGCCATTAGCCAACTGATAGTTCATCTTGAACTGGTGCTGCCTACAAAGGCTCAGCCAATAGTCCTGCTGACCCTTAGGCAGCACAAGGATAATCTGCAACTCAGGCGAATACTCACGGAAACGCAACATCGTACGCATCAGCACCGGAAGTCCCCCCACAGGCAAGAACTGCTTGGGCACCTCGCCCCCCATACGCAGGCCTTTGCCGCCTGCCACTATGATGATATAGTCCATCTATCGAGCCATCAAGTGCTTAAACCGCATACCCTCGGCAATCTGGTCAGCTATCTGCTTGCTGACCAACTGTTCCAGCAGTGTATAGGCAAAGGGGAATGCCGCAGCAGGACCTTCGCCCGTTGTCACCATACCGTCTACGGTACACAAATCGCCTGTATAGGTGGCGCCGTCCAGCGTCTGCTCGAAGCCCGGATAGCAGGTGGCACGCTTTCCGCGCAGCAAGCCGAGGCCGCCCAGCACCAACGGGGCTGCACAAATAGCCGCAAACCGCTTGCCGGCAGCAGCCTGACGGAGTAATGCCTGGCGCACGCCGTCATGCGCATTCAGGTTGCTGGCACCCGGCATACCCCCCGGCAACACCAGCAAATCGGCGTCGGCGAAGTCGCAGTCTTCAAACATCGCATCGGCCACGATCTGCACCTTGTGGGCCGATTCCACTACCTGAGAGTCCTCGACGACACTCACCGTTACTACTTCCACTCCACCGCGACGCAACACGTCGACAGGTATCAATGCCTCAACGTCTTCGAAGCCATTGGCCAAAAAAACATATACTTTTGCCATCTTTCTAAAAATTAATTCGTACTTTTGCATGCAAATTTACGAAATGTTTGTGAAATACGAAAAATAATCAAAGGAAATATGCTCAAATTCGCCCTCTTTGGCAACGTCTACCAACACGAGAAGTCGGCAGCCATCCGCAAGCTGCTCGATTCGCTGCATCAACACGACGCCCAGATTTCCATTGACGAGGAGTATTTTGACTTCTTGCGCTGTTCCGAGCTAATCGACACGGCCGATGCGCAGATCTTTACTGGAAGCGACTTCGAGGCCGACTTTGCCATCTCGATGGGTGGCGACGGGACGCTGCTGAAGACGGCCAGCCGCGTGGGCAGCAAGCAGACGCCCATTATCGGCGTGAACATGGGGCGCTTAGGCTTCCTGGCCGATATCAGTGCCAAGGACATTGAGACCGGTATCGCTGCCATCTTCAAGGGCGACTATTCGGTGGAGGACCGCACGTTGATACTCGTGGAGACCAACGGAGAACAAATACAGGGATGCCCCTGCGCGCTGAACGACGTAGCCATCCTCAAGCGCGACACGGCATCGATGATCAGCATTCGCACGACCATCAACGGCGAATACCTCGCCACCTATCAGGCCGACGGTCTCGTTGCCTCGACGCCCACGGGCTCCACGGCCTACTCGCTCTCCAACGGAGGCCCCATCATCGTTCCGCGAACAGGAGTCATGGTCCTGACGCCCGTTGCTCCCCACACGCTGAACGTGCGCCCCATCGTCATTCCCGACACATCACAGATTGAGCTGACGGTCTCCAGCCGTACCCACACATTCCTCGTAGGTATCGACGGCCGCTCATCCAAACTGCCCGAGGGCACCACCCTGCGCCTGCGCCGTGCTCCTTACGTGGCCAAGATTGTGAAGCGAAGCGGCACCCGCTATTTTGCCACGCTTCGCGAGAAACTGATGTGGGGGGCAGATATCAGATAAGGAGTAAGAGTTTGGGAGGCAGGATGAATCTTTGGAACATTTCCCATAGCGACGAGAGCCACTACACCATCCCACAAATGCTGCGATGGCTGTGGAGGGCGTGGCGCGGCAACAGGCTGCAGGCCACGCTCAACGCCAGCGTCGGCCTGCTGGGGGTGGGATGCTCGCTGGCCTCGGTATGGGCCATGAAGCGCGCCATCGACACCGCCTCGGGCGTGCGGCCCGGCTCTGTCTTTTGGGCGGTGGGCGTCATGGCCCTCATCATTCTGGCCGAGTTTGCACTGGGCATTTCCCGCGTTTGGATCAAGAACATCCTTGGCATCAAGGCACAAAACCGCATGCAGCAACAGATGTTGGGACGATTGCTGCGCTCGGAGTGGCGCGGACGCGAGGCGATGCACTCGGGCGACGTCATCAACCGCCTGGAGTCCGACGTGAACCACGTGGTCAACTTCCTCACCGAGACGCTCCCCTCCACCCTCTCCACACTGGCCTTGTTTATCGGAGCCTTCAGCTATCTCTTCTCCATGGACCGCTGGCTGGCTTTCATCACCATTGCCATCCTGCCCGTGTTTATCCTCTTCAGCCGGGTCTACGTGTCACGCATGCGACAGCTCTCCCGCGTCATCAGGCAGAGCGACAGCCTGGTGCAGAACCTGCTCACCGAGACCATGCAGCACCGCGTACTCGTGAAGACGATGGAAGCCGACGACCTCATGCTCGACCGACTGGACGACACCCAGCAGGAGCTGCGCTCAAGGGTGAAGCGCCGCACCGCCTTCTCCGTCGCCTCCAACCTTATCCTCAACACAGGCTTCTCCATGGGCTATCTCGTCGCCTTCCTCTGGGGCGCACTTCGCCTGCAGGCCGGCACCATCACCTTCGGCGCCATGACGGCCTTCCTACAATTGGTCTATCGCATACAGGGGCCTGCCCGCAGTCTCACCAAGCTGGCCCCGGCCTTCGTAGGCGTGTTTACTGCCACCGAGCGACTCATGGAACTGGAGGAGGTGCCCGAAGAGGTGCAAGGCGAACCGCAAATGATGGAGGGCCCCTGCGGCATCAAGTTCAAGAACGTGGACTACCACTATGCCGACGACCAGCAGCAGTTGGTGGTCAGCCAAGCCAACTACGACTTCACGCCCGGCTCATGCACGGCCATCCTCGGCGAGACGGGGGGCGGCAAGACAACGCTCATCCGCCTCCTGCTGGCACTTGTAAAGCCTACCGGCGGCGAAATCACCATCTATGCTGACGGGCAGCAAGAGGTCACGCTGTCACCCCTACACCGCTGCAACTTCGTCTATGTGCCCCAGGGCAACACCCTGCTCAGCGGCACGCTGCGCGACAACCTGCTCCTCGGCAATCCGCATGCCACCGACGAGCAGTTGCAGCAGGCATTGCACACCGTCTGCGCCGACTTTGTCGACTCGCTCCCCAAGGGGCTCGACACCGTCATGGCCGAACATGGCAGCGGGCTCAGCGAGGGGCAGGCCCAGCGCATCGCCATCGCACGTGCCTTGCTGCGTCCCGGCAGCATCATGCTGCTCGACGAGGCCACCAGCGCTCTGGACAGCGACACCGAACGGCAACTGCTGAGCAACCTGCTCAGCGACCACCACCGCACGGTCATCTTCGTCACTCACCGTCCGTCGGTCATTGAGTACTGTGACAGGGTGATAGAAAAGTAAAGCGGCCCCCTCCGGCTCTACTGAAGGAGAGGAAGGAAAGCTGGGGGGAGGAAAAAAGATGATTAAGAATATAAAGAAGAATAATAATATATAAAGGAATGAAGATATTTACCGCACCACAGATTAGGGAACTGGATAAATACACCATCGAGCATGAGCCCATCAAGTCGATTGACCTCATGGAGCGAGTGGCACGACTACTCACGCATGCCATTTGCCAACGCTGGGACAGCTCGGTGCCCGTCATCGTCTTTGCCGGGCCAGGCAACAATGGGGGCGACGCACTGGCCGTCGCACGCATGCTGCTGAACGAGGGCTACACGGTGAAGGCCTATCTCTTCAACATCACAGGAAAGCTGTCGGCCGATTGCGCGGAAAACAAGCAGAGACTGCTCGACAAGAAAGCCAAGCAACTCGTTGAGGTGACTCACGAGTTCGACCCGCCACGTCTGGAAAAGGGCACCCTGGTGGTCGACGGCCTCTTCGGCTCAGGCCTCAACAAGCCGCTGGCCGGCGGCTTCGCCTCTCTCGTCAAGTATATCAACGCCTCACAGGCCGAGGTGGTGAGCATCGACATGCCTTCGGGCCTGATGACCGAAGACAACACCTACAACGTGAGTGCCAACATCATCCGCGCCAGCGTCACGCTGACCCTCCAGCAAATCAAGCTCTCCTTCCTCTTCGCCGAAAACCAGCAATACATCGGCCAAG
>Ga0326511_10000081_pt1 | contig 68908 bp, 100 predicted proteins | sample 0_2496_0518_D_FD_203701 | JGI IMG/M metagenome (GOLD analysis project Ga0326511, IMG submission 203701) | Bovine rumen microbial communities from UC Davis, California, United States - 0_2496_0518 | ecosystem: Host-associated > Mammals > Digestive system > Stomach > Rumen | place: USA...
AGACGCCGATGTGCTGGACGATGCGAGGACATTACAATGAGTTTGGTGACGAAGACGTAGACGATTTGTTCACGGTTGTAGATGATGACAAGACTGTAGGGTCTCACTCATTTGTAAGACCGTGGGGAAGTGACCAATCACAAACTATTGAAGGGGCATATATAGATATGAACTCTCATATCATGGAAATACCAAGAGACAACGACATTAAAAATGTCCCTGAGAATTATAACGTCGGCGCAAATGCTAAGACTGCCAGAGCTGCCTTGGCGATGCTTCGTATTTCTATGCTCATCAAAATGGATGAGCGGTATGGCGGTCCAGTCACTGACGCTGAATGGGGCAGTCAAGACGATAAGTTCGTCATAGATAGAGAGCACGATGAGATTACAACTGGCAAGTACATAGCATCATACGCATATCTCGCTTTCCATGAGGAACACCAGCGCGACCTCTTTTTGAAAGAGAATGAGCAGTTGGTAAAAGATTTTCTAATGGTGGAGGACTAAGGTATGGAAACAAGAAAAGACTATTTCGAAGAGAATGGCGAGGACAAGTTTGCTCGTTATGTAATCGACCGCATTATGAAATCCACAGTATTTGAGGACGAGCCTTGGCGCAAGCGTCCTCAGAACTGCGGAGAAGCGATTTGGATATTTAACCGCCGTTACGAGGCGGAGTATTCATGCAACTTCCGCAACTCTTATACCATACCCACACTTGCAAAGAGGTACAGCGAATATCTTCGTTGCCTTCCAAGCATTTGTTCGATAGAATATCGCAATTATTATATCGGCGAAATTGGTAAGAGCTGGGGAACAAAAATGTCTGCTGAGGCGTTTGCGGCTCGGTGGTGGTATAGTTGCGGTGCGGCACTCGCCCGTATCGCTAAGTTTTATGGTATTGTTTAAAAAATCAAGCATTATGGACAACGCAATAGCAGAAAGAAAAATAGGAGATTACACATTAAGAGTTTATTATGACGAGAACCCATGCAATCCTCGTGAGGAGTACGAGCATGATTCAATAATTTACAGTAATCATCGGATGTATAACCCTGATGGTCACAAGATTGACGAAATTTTTGGTGAAGATGACAGACTTGACCGTGAATTTGTTCGTGACCATTACATGCTGAAGATATATGCTTATATTCACAACGGCATATCTCTCAGTACCACACCATTCAGTGACGCTTGGGATAGCGGTTTATTTGGAATCATAGCGATACCTAAGAGTACCTTTGATTCCAAAGAAAAAGCTGAAAAGTTCATGGAAGATGAGATTCAGGAGCTTCAGCAATACTACGACGGTGAAATCTACTACTGGCGAGTATTCGATAAGGAGGGCGATGAAGTTGATAGCTGTTATAACTATTACGACGAAAAGCAGGCTGAGAGCGAAGCTGAAGACGCAATAAATTCCATTATCCGCCAAAAAGAGCGAGAGTTGGAGGAGATGCGGGTGGCGGTACGAGATGCTGTTGACGAACTTCGTGGTAAGATGTTCTGTGACGGTAAGGTGTTGGTGACTGTCAGCGAAACTCCTCAGAAGTACGAGTTCTTCGCCCAGAATATCAAGGACGGAGAGGTACAACAGCCAGCCCACGCAGTTGGTGTTGAGTACCTTCATAGAGAAATCTTGGAGCCAATGGTTAAATCATTAGCTAATAAATAATTATTACAATTTAAAAACACGCTGATTATGAAGATGTTTAGCGAAATTTCACTGCGTAACTTCAAGCCTTGGAGCGGCGCAGTAGACACGTTCAATGCTCTCAGTTATGAGGACTTGGACAGACTGGAAGATACTCTGAATGAGTTGTATCCAGACGGAGTAGAGGAGACAACAATAAACGACCTCCTCTGGTTTGATGGTGCTTGGGTGGCTGAGACACTTGGCTACCGCAATGAGGAGGCGATGCTGAATAGCGACAAAGACTCTTACGAAGAGCATTGTCGTGAGGTCATCGAGAAGAACTTCCCGTATGCTCACGATGGTGCGGTCGAGGATTACATCGCCTATGAATGGGATGATGAGTGCGATGATGATAAAATCATTATCGAGGAGTTTGGAAAATACGAGAAACAATGGGTTGAAGATAACGAAGAAGATGACGAGGAGGAGTAGCCATGAAGACAATACAACAGATGATAGACGAGATTAAGCAGTCTGAAAGATTGCGTCTCAGTAAGCTGATTGGTAATTTCGGTGTGGAAGATAAAGATAATGGCTGCGTAACTTTTCAATTCGACATCGATGATAAACCTGTTATCGCCACATATATCGATGAGGGTGCAGAGCCTATTGATTTGGTGGTGACTGAAGTATATGTTGAGCCGACTACATCATCCAATGTCATTCGAATGAATGGTTATGATAACTCCGACAGATATGGTTGCATCTATGACACGGAGATTAGATGGGCGTTCGCCGGGCAGATAACTGAATTGGCGGATGCACTGGAATATCAAGCTGTTCAGAGATACCGTAAGTTCCATGAGCTTGTAAACAAACATTACGAACTAACTGGTGAAGGTCATGGACAAGACGTTGATTGACATCGCTGAGGATTTAATAGCGATGTCTACTAATTTAGTCTGTGCAGCCGCTGAGATTAAGACGCTCAGGTGTAATGACGAAGAAGACACCTGTGATAGAAGAGACAAGCTTAACACTTTTGATGATGTCTGGCATGAACATCCAGCGCTTCTGCGTCATGCTATTGAGAGTATCAAGGATAAAAATGTAACGCCGGATGAATGGTTCGAACTTCTGAAAGACGAGGAGAATCACCATATATGGCTTGAAGCACACTGGACAACAGAAGAGCAGAAGCGTGAAATATATGATTCGGCGAAGTTTTATGTAAATTTATTGTACGATGGAAAATAATGAAACCTTAAAGCAACGCTATCTCGCACAGTTCGAGAACGCTTGTGACTGTCTGCTATATGGATATGGCTACGCTTTCTGGGCGAAGCGAAATCCTATCGAGAACGAGGAAGATGCCAAGGCAATTTGGCGAATGGCTTTTAATAAAATGGCAAACAGTTAGCAACTATGGATGAAAAGATAATTTTTGAGGACTGCACCAATGGTATCTCATGGAAGGTGCAGGGAAATAAATATGATGATGCACGCGATATTCTTCTTGTCTTTCATGATGACGAGAAGAACGAAGGTGTAGGCAAGTACATCTTAGAGAACATCAAATGCGTTCTGGATGCAGCATTATGCAACAGGGCGGAGATTACAATTAACATACGACCAATACAAGACTGATATGGACAGATTATTAGAAATATTCTTTCAGCCGGAGCGCTGGGAGAAGGCATTGAATAAGGGAATAATTAAGGACATCGACAAGGGTGTCCTTTCAATAATGACTCGTCCGGAGACGCGCTTGGCGCTCTACCGCTCAATCCGTGACGGTGAGTATCAGATTATACCACCTCACACGGCGCTGATTCCAAAGGATGACCCCGGTGAGTTCAGAACGGTGTATATCAATGAAGCACAGGACCGTATAATTCTCAGCATTTTGAATGATATGCTGTTTGAATTATGTCCTGACATGGTGCATAAGAATTGCCGTTCATATCTGACCGGTGTAGGCTGTGGCAAGGTTGTTAAGAACATCGCTGCGCGTCTCGAAGCGTCACAGGGTGAGACGCTTGGCTTTAAGGCTGACCTCAGTAAGTATTTCGACAGCGTGCCGATTAACTACATCGATGATGCTTTCAATCAGGTTGAGGTCAAGTTTGGTCACAGTGCTCTGATAGATGTACTGAGAAAGTACTATCACAGTAACGTCTATATTGATGTTGACGGTGAAGTAAAGAACAAATACCAGTCACTCAAGCAGGGCTGTGCGGTTGCAAGCTGGCTGGCTGATGTGGTGCTGCGTAGTCTGGACGAGAAGATGACACTTTGTGGTGGACTGTATGTTCGCTACTCAGATGATATTGTGTATTTCGGCGATAACTATCAGGAGGCAATGGACATTCTGGCGCAGCATCTGGGTGAAATGTCCATGAAGCTCAACCCGAAGAAAGTCGAGTACATCAGCAAGAACCGCTGGTTCAAGTTCCTTGGGTTCAGCATCCACGGCGGTGACATTTCGATGTCGAAGAAGCGCCTGAAGAATTTCCAGAAGGAGATTCAGAAGCGCACGGTCAACCAGCCGAAGACAACGCCGAAAGCGGCTCTCAATGCTGTCAACGCTTATCTTTACAAAGGATTTGACGGTCACTCATGGGCTACGGCGGTGCTTCCAGTCATTAACGTGGAGCACGACATCAAGCTTATGAACGAGTTCATCATCGACTGTCTCAGAGCCGTTTCGACTGGTAAGAAGAAGGTCGGCGGTCTCGGCTATCATTGTGAGGGAAGCTTCTGTGTGGCGAGAGGTACTGGACGGAATGTAACGACAAACCGTAAAAAAGTGCCGATGATTGAGGGGTATTATTCTCTCAAATGTATGCAGAATACATTAAAGACAAGCCACGCGGTGTTTGACGCAATGGTGAGACTGATGTAAAAACAATCGCAGTCCGGCGATGTCTGTTATGTATGTATACTTTAAACAATGATCTCAGTCATCATCCTGAGTCTGATAATCCTATTCGGATGAATAGACTCAGGAGAGCTGATGATCATTGTAATCACAGCGATACAAGCACGGACCAATACATTTGTAGCAGGCAGCAAAATAAAATTATCGTGCGGTGTTCTGAATGTGGTGCGCAATTTCAAGACGGATACATATATCACCGGGTAACTTCACGGGTGACTCAGGACAATTCTCCTGAGTCTTACCCAGTTCCTTACCCGGTGGCACATGTGATCCTCTCTATCACATAGTTAAAAACACGCACCAAGCGCATGGCATCAGGAAATGGCGGTGCAGCCTTATATATAGTATTTACAATCTTGCAGGAATACAGTATCATGTAAGGTGACGTCGAGCAAGCAACGCAGTCTTCGACGTCACCTTCAGCTACTGTATCACATCACAGAGCTTATATTTATGCACAGAGTAAATCATATATATTCAATAATAAATTAGGATAAACATGGAGACAATTTATACAAAAGTAATCGATGGAGTTCGTCACGGACTCTCTTTCAGCGTCGATTTTAAGACAAAGACTCTTATATTCGACGGCGAGATTATTATAAAGAATGGCGAATACAAAGGGGAACTTGGTGTGAAGCCTATCACAACATGTACTGGCAAGGATGCTGACGAGGCTATGTTTACATATCTCGAAGCATTGTACCAAGACTACAAGCACTCAATTCCGACTGGCTTGGAGGGGTGCAGCGAGACAAAGAGATATTTCCACGCTCTTTCATCTGAAAGACTTACTGATGACGATATTCGCCGAGGTATTCCACGCCGTCAGGCAAGAGCTATTCTGGAGTTGACACTCCTTTGCTATGCCATTGTCGGTCAGTTCCAGTGGCGAGATGAGTGGGGAACGTATTTCTGGCAAAGCAAAAAGGACCGCGATTTCGTAATCCTTAAAGACTGGTTTAATTTTGATTAACTAATTCATTTACAAATATTTACAAACATTTAAATTAAATTTATTATGGCAACAAAAAACAACATTTCAGCAAGAATCGAGACTTTGAAGAACGCAGGTATCAACACTGACGGTTTGTTTAAGATTACAGCAAACGGCGTCGAGGTAACAATTAAGGTGAACGCTGGTGGAACTCCGGTGGTAGTTGATGATTTGGAAGAGCAGATTATCTCCGATGGGTATGTCAAGAATACCAAGTTGCATCGCCGTTGGATTATGGGTCAGATGTTCTGGATGCTGAACTCTCGCGACAGCTATATGGGAACGCTGACAAAGTTCGGTTGTGACTATGCGTGGAGAATGTTATGTGATGAACTGAAGACTATCGCACATCTTCAGAAAGCTGACCAGCAGTGTTTCGAGGATCGTGTACGTTGGTTCAATATTGATGTGGTGATTCGAATGATGGAGGAGTATTTGAGTCAGCTCCGATATACAATCGAGCATAAATTGCCAACGAAGCGTTGCAAGAGAGTTCCATACAAGAAGATTTCTGCGATAGGTAATGTATTCGTTTCAGATTTGGATAAGAGACTTTACAGTCCTATTATGAATCTTATCCACCGCTGGAAGAAGGTGGCAGCATCTGGATGTGTAGACTATGCGATGCTGCACAGTGATGTTGAGAATTTCGTGCGCTGTGCTCGTAATACCAAGGGTAATCTTTACTGCAAGGCAGTTCAGCGTGGTGAGCGTCAGTGCGAGGCATGGCGACAGGCTTACGCTGGAACTGGTGCTTTCTATACACTGGACAACATGATTAAGTTCCACGGGTGTCACATCTGGGCTGACAATGGTGAGTGCCTTGACATGTATGCTTCACTTGATTATGTTCGCGACGCTGCCAGAGAATACGCTGCGAAGGGTGAAGGCTGGAGAATGTTGGCAATGCTTCGTAAGTGTATCGCCGATAACAACTTCAAGTATACTAACAGCGCTTACTAATTAGTATTCTGGAGAGTATGCTCCATACTGTACTTGGTGATTTGATTCCTTGTCCCAGCTATATATCGCGGGACCAGTTTCGGTTCCGCTTCACTTCATCAATGATGAGAGTTACGCCGAATCTCACGGTCCACGCGCATATTAGCTTGGATAAGAGCACATATTTTAAAAACACATACCGCTTTCACATAGTGCAGTAAACCGATATGAATTGCCATAATTTTTATATATACGGTGCAGTATCGGTAAGATTTGGTGAAAATATTTAACAAAGGATTATTAACTCACTGGTCAGCTGGATGTGCTGTATGCCACTCGGTGAAGCGCAATGCCGCTTCTATGTTGGCATAGTCGCTCCTCCCATTCGGCGGATCTTCCGTCGCATCACTCCTCCAGTCCGCCGACACTTCCCGTCGCTTGTTGCTACATCCTGACGCGGACCTGTTCAAATAATCCCTTGTATCAAAGCAGTATATTTATGCACATATTCACACGGTCTTGCCAACAATATGATATGGTATTGTAAAATTTGGTGAAAACATTTAACTAAGAGGTTCCATAGCACATCTCCGCCTTTCTTATCATCAATCCTTGAGTTCAGGATGAGATAAGAACCTCCTATGGATGGAGGAACGGCGAGATGTTCTTCTCCTCTTTATATCACATTATTAAACATACATATAAGTTCACTCGGTTTTACACATGGTCGGCGCGGACTAATATATATCTTACAGAATGATTTACGAAACGAGGTCGCGGACAGCCATCAACGTAGGAGGCGACTAATAGTACGCCTCCACTATGATGGCGCATACCTGTTTCCATCACATACTTATATTCAAGCGCATTTTCTGTACGGTATATAATGGTGAGAACACACCTGTTTTACTTGGAAAGATAAATTTATGTCACACCGGCATTTACCAGAGGGACTGAACCGAGTTCTACAGCCCGTTTGTTCACCGGGCTGCGATACTGGTTCACATTTATCCTTCTGGAAATGTCCGGTTGACTTAATCACCCAGTTATATTTATGTTCCGTATCTTTCTGGTGAACAATTAAGACGGTGCGGTCTTTGCAACATTTGGTGGATAAATTCAATGGTGCGGCGTTTAACCAGCTTCTCGCAGCCATTACAGCAGGCAATGCCTGCTTCCATTGCGTCTAAGCTGTTGATCGCCGCTTATATCACATGGTTATATAAAACGCACTAATTCACCCAGTGTTGTATAAATTTCCGATGATTACTTCATCTGACACAAAAAAATAACAGTGCCGGAACGGTGAGCGTAGAGAATATCTTGCCGTTCCACAAACATTTAATAAATACAATATGGAACAGGAAAATTTAAAAAGTGGTGCGCTCATGCACCCTACAGTAGAGGAACAGCTTTCGTATCTCATCAACAATGTTCTTTCAGATAAGCAGCTTGAGCAGTTCGAAAGATGGCTTAGTGAAGGGCATCAGTATGACATAATCCTTGACATCAACCGCCATTTTACCGACGAAGATACATCTGTATGCAAGCATGATTCGTGTTGGTATACAGTAGGAGTATTTGGTGATTTGTGCAAGTACGACATCGAGGTTGCTGCTAATGGAACTCATACTGTTAGCGCATGGGATAACAACGATGGTGCCCATTTTATGACATTAGAATGGAGCGAACACGAATGGTTTCGACTTGTTCAGCAGATGTATAAGGAGCGTAACAATTAACAGTATAATTATGGCAAAGATTATAGTTTTATTTGACACACATATCAATATCCTTCAGAGTAATGAATGGAATAATATTGACGAGGCTGAAAAGTGGCTGCATACACACGGTTATGTCCTTCCACGTTCTGCATGGCGTTTTCTCCCCGGTGACGAGTCTGTTAAGATTCACGAATGGAACGCAGATTCTGGAGGCTGCCAAGTAGACATAACCCGTCAGAATTGCGCTAATCTTCATGAAATGGGCGACGCTTTGAAAAAAGCGGAATATGATGCGCTGGAGTCCTTTTTGTATCGTAAACAACGGACTCTGTTTGACTTCAGTATCGGTCGAGACGATGACTATGACGATTTCGTGATAGTGGTGATGTATGATGACGAAGGAGTTCCACATAACGTCAAAGTCAAAAGCGTACTCTATGGCGACTGGTGTGACGAGAAGATGATATTTACCTGTGACGCAGTGGACGGAAGCTTTACATGCGAAGACATTACGCCTTCACGAATCGCCGTCGGACATTTGCCGTATATTCTTGATGCGGTGAAGGAGTATTGCAAGGAAAGAAATTGGTAACAACATTCTATTCTTTTTACAACATTTTTCTATATGATGGTAATATCTGCTGTCCGTGAGGATGGCAGATATTTTTAAAAAAATGTTGTAAAACATATAAAATTCAGTAACATCACATAGCTGGTGATGCTATTCTGAAACGTAGAAACATTGGTTAAAATAATAATATTGGTAAATTCCTTCATTCCTTGTTGCTTGTGAAAGTAACAAGGATTTTTAAAAAACAAATACTAATTAAATACATAAAAATGGCAAACAAGAAAAAACAAATCAAAGAGGAAACAGCTGGTGACATCATAGCCGACCTCAAGAGCGCAGCTATGACAGCGAGACTCAAAAACAGTGCTGACATGCAGAAGGCGGCGGCATTGTACGAAATATTCAAGAAGTACAACATTCCAGTAAATCTTATTCCGGGATGCTACCGTGGCAAGGTTGTCGGAGTGTTTTCTTCCAACACGACATCGCTTCGCAATCTTTTGGTGGGGCGTGAATGTGGCAGCTCATGGGAGTTTAACAGACTGTTGGTGCAGCAGGGCTATCTGATAAGACATCTTGCCAGCAACGGTATGACATATTATACTGTTACTGAGAAGGGCAAGGCTTATGCTTGTAACCCGACAATGAGAGACCGCAGAGAGGGTGCAGTGACCATTACAAAATGGTATGTCAATAAGTTTGACGAGCTTTACGCTAAGGTAATGGGACTTGCATCTGTTGGTTAAAATTTATATTGACCACATAAATTTATAAATATATATTAGTATTCCTCGTTGCTTGTGAAAGTAGCGGGGTTTTATTAACTTTTAAATTTAACAAAAATGGCAAAGATAAAAGACTATATAGTTGGTGAGAACGGTAAGATTAAGTTGTACGATTATAAGGCGAAAGACTTTAAAATCGACGCTAAAGATATTGTCCGAGAAAGGGGTGTAGGATTAAAGAATACAGAAACACCGAGGGCTTATCTCGGTATTCACCATGACGCTGAGATGCACAAGGGTGTTGTAACTGATGGATACTGTATGGTGCTGGCTAATAAATGGTACGATGATGAGTGCGCCGGCAAAACAGTAGCGCTCGTAAAGACAAACCATCATAATGTTGGCGACTTTATGGATGTTCAGTATCCTAATTACAATGCTGTGCTTACTCCCGGTATAGATGACCATTATTCTGCAAGTACGTTTAATTTACTTGCAGCTGCTCATATAGCTATGGGTATCCGCAAGTTTGCCCAGGATACCGTTGCGCAACTAAAGGAAGGAGATGACCCTATGCCGGGCAGTAGGGCGACGCTTATAAAGATAATTTACAGTAACATTCTTATTCGTCTCAGATGTGGTCATTCTGGTTATTATAACGATGATTTTATTTGGGTGTCGTATCCTCAGTTTGACAGACTGATTCGTTGTGCAGTGTTGATTGGCGCAGAACCTGAATTGCGTGTTAAAAATCGTGGTATGCTGATGATTCATAGCGATATTACAGGCGATCAGGCATGTGTAACAGGAATGGCGTATGGTGGTGCTGTAATGAGTGGTGAGGAGGACATCGTGATTGACTATCACCATGATTACACTGACGGACTGAATGAAGTGGTGCGTCTCAACAAAGAAGATTTAACATTGTAACTTTTAACTTTACTCATATTTGATTAGATTGTTTATCCTGCCTTTCGTGAGAACCGCAGGTTTTTTACAGAACATTCAATTTTAAAACATACACAGATGAAGAAAAAGATTTTCGCATTACTGGTGGTAGCGCTGTCAGTATGCACAGTTTCAGCACAGGTTTCGTTCATGGGTATTCCGGTTGACGTTTCAGTTCGTTTCGATAACCTTGATAGTCAACCTAAATAATTACAGTTATGGCACTTATAGCACATTATTACCTTACTCCCCAGCAGAACCCTTATAATTTGGCGAGACAGATTCTTGACAGCGGTTGTATTCAATGCTGGGACAAGCATCAGAAAGTTCATTACGACACAGTAGACGATGATACGGTCTTCCATGTCGGTGCAGAGAATTACAAGACGCAAGATTTCTTGCAGATGTATAACCCAAACAACAGGAAAGATGACAGACAAGATGTTACAACGCGCGCTTAATATCATCCAGCGCGCTGCTACAGATTTTGACATGGAAGTTTATCTGAGCGATAAGATTGGCGACGCATACGAGTCTGCAATGAATATAATCGATGATAATGTTGACTACGATATGATTAGAACATGCGAAATGTCTAATCATTTCAGTCATCTCTCATGGCAGGACTCTTGTTTGTTTGATGGTAAATCGTTGGAAGTCGATGGCGAGTTCATTTCTCAGGACCATCAGCACAACAGGTACTTTATTCTTACGGATAACGGATGGCAAGAAACTACTTACCCGTATGTTCATAAGTTTGGCGTTGGTTTTGTGGCGGTCCATTCAGTAATCAGTGATTTTGGGCGTAAAATACTTCTCGTTGCGCCTATAAACGTATAAAATGTAAAGCACATGAATAAGAAGGTGTTGTATTTCATATTTACAGCGTATATTGGCGCTATTGCATTTGCCATTGGTTTTCATAATCTATTTGCGACAATAGCGTTGGTATTAAGCTGCTTTCTGGTGGCGATTCTGATGAGTTGCATCAATGATACTTGCGAGATGCTTGACTATCAGAGCAAGGCTATTCACGATTTAAACAAACATGTCAGAAAGCAAAATTTGTTGATATGCAAAATGAGAGCTGCTATCATAGAAGCTAATGCTTTACTTAATAAGAAAATCAAGGAGCATGAAAAAGAAAGCGAATAAGGTAATGCGCCCAGCCTCTGATGGGCTGGAGGTGCATAAGAAAGTGGTGCTGACATATCTAAATAATGTCATAAATCGTATCACTGGTAACATAATAGTGGCGAAAAACACAGTCAGCAGTGAGGATGTACGATATATTTTTTATTTTAATGTCGGCTGGGTAGGCTATGACGTGGAAATCTTCAATAATGGAGAGTTTTGTGACGTGGTAGCGTATACTCTTTTTGGCGAGTGTATTCTTGATTTTAAGATTCCTGTTGAGCCTAAAATGTCTGGCGAACTCTGGGAGATTGCGAGACGAGTAGATAACAATGATTATCATTGGGTAAACGAACATAAAAACGATAAGGTATGAAATGTCCGATAAAAGAAGATTTTGATATTGAAAAAGCACAAGCTGGGATAGGTACTGTTGGGACAAAAGGCGGTATGCCTGTAAAGATTATCAGCTATAACGCGAATGACGGCGATTGTCCTATCATTGCATTGGTTGAATATGAGGGTAAAGAAAATGACGTGGTGATTAGGTACGATATACATGGATGTTCGTATGACGCATTGGGGTGCAAAACCGCTATTCCAGAACTGGAACTTTGTATACTCATACCAAACGATGTTCATTGGTCGGATGTTGCAAAGGAAACTGATGGATATAGAGTAGCGCTTAATTCCTCTGGTGAAGCATATATTGAGCAAGTGAATGGGATTAGCTATAACACTCAGACTGACAAGAATTGCAATGTTTTCGCATGTTCAAAGCAGGCTAAGTCGGTATTGGCGATGGCGCGTATCTCTCAGATAATGGCGAATGATGAGTATTATGGTTTTCCTATTACTGATGAGGAATGGAAAGATGGTGCAATGTGGAAGTATTGTATAACCCGTTGTCAAGACCATATCGACGATAACGAAAGCACCTTCAGTTGCTATAACTTCTTAGCTTTCCATACCAGAGAACAAAGAGATGCGTTTATGGCTGATTATCCACAACTGGTATTTGATTATTTAATGTTAGAATAAATACATTGTTTGATATGCTTAGATTTGTCGGAACATTTCCAATACCGAATTATATGCTGTGTGCGCTGGTAAACGGCGACTACAGTGGACTGGAACCTGAAGACTGTGACCTGCTTGACAACTGGCTGGCGACTAATTTCCCCAACGGATGCTCTGTAGAAGTTAAGGATGAAAACCTGGACAACCCGTATTTTACAATGTATCCAGAGGTGGTGCATCTGGGTGCTGATGTAGTGGATGTTGGCTTTTATGAGGATAATGTAGAATCAATTTAATAATATGAATTATTACGTCTATGGATATTATGACGATGAGTCAACACCGTATGCGCGTGAGATAGAACGTGTACATACTATTGGGCTGGCTCGTTGGGTGGCGAAGAAAACAATTCGCAAAAAGCATTGTACAATGGTAGAGGTGATAAGGGTGGTTAATCCACATCAGCCTGCCACTACCGTTTTTGTGTTGTGTAAGAAAATGAGACGATAATGTAAGTTTAATTTTTAATTATTGTAACAGATGAAGAAAACAATGAAAGTATTACGCATTGATTGGGACTTAGATGGTGTCCCAGCGGAAGAGAAAGCAGATGTTCTGGCGAATCTGCCGGAAACCATTGAAGTCGAAGAGGATTTCGATGGAGACATCGCAAATTTGCTTTCAGACGAATATGGTTATTGCGTCAATAGCCTAAGTGAATTTAAATAATATAAATGAGCATGGAGACAATATCTTTTAGCCGACTATGTGTTGGCGATTATTTTACTTGTGAAAAAGACCCTACCTTGTTTAAAAAAGCTGAGGATTATCAGGGACATTTTTCCTTCTATATAATAAACATTGACGGTAAGACCGTGACACGTTCTAAAAGAATGGTGAAGCGTGACGTGAATGAAGACTGGCAAGTAAACTTTATAATGTTTGAAAGCAAACTGGGTAAACTTATTCTCGATGCCGCCAGACAAAAGTGGGTGGTAGAAGATGAAGCAGTAAAGCTTGAATTGGACCCGTTCTCTCACACTGTTTGGCAAAGTATACAATATAGAGATAAAGCTGGTAATGAATTACATGGTTTAGTATGTACTTATCAGCTTCAGGCTCTGGGACGGGCGATAGGACTCGAAGAAATTGACGAGATAATGCTGAAAAATAGTGATTTTCTGGAAGTGTTGTAGCCGATGATTATACAGCATTTAGATTTGACCCATCCCCTAATATTTCGCATAAGAAGTAAAAAATATACTAAAAATTTTGTTAGTAATAAAATAACTTATATATTTGCAAAAACAAATAATTAACATAACATGGCAATAATTGGAATATCTGACGAAAAGTGCCCACAATGCGGCGCTGTTATTATGTATGGTGGTGCATTTTCACACTGTCCTGAATGTGGCGCAAGCTTGAATCCAGAGTTAGACGCGGACCATAAAATAGCACGGCTTCTTGCTGAGGAAAACCAAGATGACATTGAATTTGGCGAGGAGGTTAGCGAAAACATTGGAACCGATGCTGAATTTGACGAAGATTTGAGCAACTATGCAAAGTATCGTGCAGAGTATGAACAGGCTCTTAGCGACGCAGAGCACGCGATAAAGCATAGCGAATCTTGTCTTGTTGAGCCGGATGCAACCAGTGCTTCGTGGGGTTTGTGGCTATCGTACAAGGATTTAGCGCGTATTAACAAAAATACTGTGTGGGACATAGCGCATCACCCGGAACAGTACGCAGATTTTCGTGACAAGCAAGAAAGCACTAAGAAAGAACTGATAAGCTCTCTTAGTGGAGAGGCGATAAATAATAACGTGGTGTATATGCAGGCATTGTATGAAGAATTGTACGATTTGCCGGCGCTTCATCACATTGTCGAACATTTTTCAGCATAATATAATATGACAAGTAATGAATTGTTAAAGGAATTGAATGAAATCATTAGACGCAATGGTTTCACAATCAAAAAAATGGCTGAGGAAATTGGCGTTCCTCATAAGAATTTAGCTTCTCAGCTGTCACATGGGGATAATATCCACATAGACAGATTGATTGCGATTTTGTCTGCGGTGAAGTATAAGCTTTGGATGATTTATGGTGGCAAGGCATTTTGTTGCTCATCTCCAGATTGGGTGATACAGATGTTCGACCTTTACAGATGCAATAAATTTCTTACGCTGGAAGAGTTTTGCAAGCAATGCGACATCAAGCAAACACGCTATTTGGGCTTTGTCGAGAATCCAAGCGTATTATCCATCAAGACAATTCTTTCAATGATAGATTCTTGCAATCAGGAAATTAAGATTGAAATGGCGCCTGATGATTTTGAGTTCGTATCTGAAGAAGGTTGCATTTAATTCAAACATATAATATGACAATACAATTTACTTCAAGAGGTGGTGGCAGACAGGCTGCTATGAACCGGGAGAGAGCAACTGCAAGCCAGAGAAAAGTCAATACTGATTTGCTGTGGCATGGTAAACAAAGTATAGCACACAAAAGGTGCGATAGTCGTTTGGCGCAAAGTGTGGTGCAAACCCGCGTCAGCCAGCCAATTTCGCCGAGAGTAAAGGATATTTTTTAATAGCAGGAACTATGGATAAGACAAAAACAAAGACTGGTGAGATATACACACCGATGCCACTCGTAGCAAATATGCTCGATTTTGGCGGATACAAAGGTCCTACCATCCTTCACCATTATGTTATCGACAACAGCTGTGGTAACGGTGCGTTTCTCTCCCAGATTGTTCTTCGGTATATTCGGGCGTATTTAAATTCTTCGCGTAGCGACGATAGGAACAGTCTTAAACAAGAACTGGAGCGCTATATCTGGGGCATAGATATTTCCCAGCACGCGGTGATACAATGTAGATATTGTCTGGACCAGATAGCTGCAAGATTTGGAATCTTTGATGTAAAATGGAATGTGATATGTGCTGACGCGCTGACTTATAATTGCGAGGATGAGGACATAAAGTTCAATTATATTTTTGGTAATCCGCCGTATATCCGTACTCATCACATTAACGATATTATGCGCGAAGAACTCCGTGACTTTAAGTTTACTCGTAACGGAGCAACAGATATTTATCTTGCTTTTGTCGAAAGATGCTTCCAGATTCTGTCTCCTGCTGGCGTAATGTGTCTTATCACTCCACGCTCATGGTTGACGAGCAAGGCTGGCGAGGATATGCGAAAGTTCGTTATAGATAACGGCAGTCTTACTGGTATCGTCGATATGGAGCATCATCAGCCGTTTGATGGCGTCAAATGTTACACTGCCATATCCTTGTTTGTTGGTTCAGCCATAAAAGTTACATCTTTTTGGTACTGCAAGTATAACCCGGCGCTTCCAGACAGCATTGTATATCATAGTCGCATTCAGTATAATCAGGCGGTTATTGATGGCAGAATATATCTTGCCGAGCAAAAGACGCTTAACATGCTGAAGCAAATAAAATGTGGTGAGTATCCCCGTATAGTACAGGTAAAGAACGGATTCCAAACCAGCTTCGATAGTATTTTTATCAGCTCGTTTTCATTTGTTAAAGGTACCATACAGGTTACAAAATCCACGACTGGCAAAATGCTGAGGTGTATATATCCATACGATGCTCTTGGTAAGCCATTGTCCGAAAGCGAGTTCAAGCGACAATACCCGGAGGCATACGACTATCTTTCAAATTATAAGGAGCATCTTGCCAAGCGTAACATGCCAGATGCTGAGAAAAACTGGTATCTATTCGGACGTCCTCAAGGCATTGCTGACGTTTTTAAGTTTAAGTGCTCTATAAATAATATAATTCGAGACACTCAAGATCTCCGTATATGCCCGATAAATAAAGGAGCTGGAGTGTATGGCGGTTTGTACATACTTCTGCCATATTCTTATAGTAGCAAGATTTATAACATCCTGCATACAAATGAGTTCTTGAGGTATGTCGTTTCTCTTGGTGAGTGTAAGAACAGCGGCTACTATAAATTCAGCGCTAAAGACTTGGAGGATTTTCTTAATTATAAGTTATCAACCAATACGGAAATTTAAGAAATTTTAACATATTTTTCACCAATTTTGGTGAATCGAAGTTCTATTTCTTAGTACAAACATTTAAACAAAGACTGATATGAGAAAGGTTATACTAACACTCGTTTTGGCGACGCTTGGCGTATCCAGCATAATGGGGCGCAACAAGCGTGAAGCAAATACGGACAAGACTGAGTTTTACACAGAATACCGCTCTATACGAGACATATACGGGGAACTTCACCCTGCTACTTTTTCAAAAGCTCAGTGCAATTCCGTGGTGACTATTGACACTGATAATTGTACGATAACCGTCAAGAATCGCCAGCATGGGACCGGCGTCTATAAGTATAACTATATGACGGTTGGCGAGCTTGAATATGAGACTGGTGATGTCTTTACATTCTTTCATGACGATGCTACGGTTACGGCGAGGCTGATTACTGACTCTGATAAAGTCGTGATGGAAATACGCCGTAAAGACGGAACCTATCTTATTTTGTCGTGGTTTAAGTATTATTAGTTGATATGGCTGGCAGAAAAGCGATACTAACCGAAGACGAAGTTCATCTTCTCAGTGAAATCACCGGTAGCGAGCTTCCGGTGATGAGCAAAATGAACGATTTGCAGCTTCTTGACATAGACCAGTGCAGGCGAGCTATAACATGGCGAGTTTACATCACATATCGTACAAAGAAGAAGCAGTACTCTCGAAATCAGGTGGTGGCGATGATTGAGCACCACTTTGGATATGACAAGGCGTTCATTCACAAGACAATTGCAAAGAAAGGGGTACAAGTTACTCCGTGCTGCATACGGTGTGGAAAACCTCTTATAAAATCCATATTTAGGAATAACGAAGGATTGTGCGACGATTGTGTGGCGAGAGATATACATCTGAGACTCTGAGATATGCAATTCAGCTATTCTTAATAAAAAGAATATGTTTGAGTTCATAAAAAAATCCCTTCTCTCAGGTAGCCAGCAGTCATCAACCAGAATAGTGTTCTATGGTGTGGCGAGTAGCGGAATAGCATTTGTCCTTGCTTTAATGGTGGCGATGATTATAGATGTTGCAAAAGATGGGCGCATGGATATGTCTCTTATCGAGGTAGCGGCAGTATTTCCTGCTGTTGGTGCTTATATCTGGATGGGAGCGCAGCCTAAGAACCAGTCCGACATAGCATATCAAAACAATAACAAAGATAATGTGGCTGAATGATTCAAATAGAGAAAAACATCTCGTCTGTGGCGCAGCGGTCTTCATCGTGGCGTTCGTGGCGAACCTCCTGCTTACTCAGGGGGCTATCTCTTCGTTCTACATCGCAATGTCAGCAATGGAGAACGTCATCGTGGCGGCACTCGCGCTTGAGTTCAAAGATATGCTGTATGGGAACAAGTTCGACTGGCTTGATATATTAGCGACAGTGTTTATTCCGGCAGTGGTGACAATAATTATTATTCTAATATATTTTTTCTGATGAAAATACTGTTAAAGCGTGTAGCTCGCCGAGACACATACACAATCGGCAAGCTCTATTTCGATGGCGTGTACCAGTGCGATGTGCTGGAAGACAAGGATAGGGGACTCAAGCAAGGAGTTCCGGAGGTTATCCTGAAGAAGATGAAGGTTTATGGCGAGACAGCCATACCAGCAGGAACGTATATGGTCAAATGGACGTTTAGCGCTAAGTTTGGCAAATATCTTCCTGAAATAATCGGAGTCCCTGCTTTTAGCGGTATCCGTATACATGGCGGACGTATCCCTAAGCATACTCTCGGATGTTTGCTTCTCGGCGAGAATAAGGTTGTAGGACAGGTTATAAACAGTGCTGCTGTATGTGACCGGGTCCTTCCGAAAATCGAGGCGGCTTGCAAACGCGGTTCAGTAGTCATTACGATAGAGTAGCATAGCAAAAACAATCCGCAGGCGCGGGGCGGTTAGTTATCACTGACAAGCGGCGCCTGCATTTAACAACTTTTAACATTGTAAACAAATGGAAACAGTAAAATTTTTATGCGAGTTCTTTTTTACTAATTGCTGGCATTTCCTTGGTTTAATGCTCGTACTTGGTGCAATTTCCGGTGTTCTGGGAAATATCAGGAAGAAATGATATGAGCACACAGGGCTTAGATATAAAAGGGCTGGTAAGAACAATCTTGCAAGCATACTATAAAAGCCATCAGATAGATGGCGAGCCGCTTGATACAGAGATAGAATCTCTTGTGCCCATAGTTGCCGATTTTATTCACCGTGCCGAAGAAGCAGATAAAGCCGACCGTCGCAAAAGTCTGGTACAGCATTTCTGCGACGTATATGGCGAGGAAGGTTTCAAGGCATTTATGGACAGATTTATATAGCAATACACACTAACAAAAACATAAAGTAATGATAAGTACACAAACAAATTATGGTAACGTATCACTTCTCAGAAAGCAGGAAATTTCACGCGGAGAGAAGGTTTCAATGCCTTGGATGAGTGTTGATATAAAAACGTATGGCAAGACTCATACGTTTAAGTTCACCAACACTATGGGCAAGACTATTGATGAGATAACGAAAGATTTTGGCAGACTGGAGATGCTTCTCGACTCTACCGTGTCGGCGTATTTTCATGCAGCTTGTGTAGAAATCAATAAGCTGGTGGCGTTGATTAGACAGCGAAACCTCGACAAATTTCGTGTGAAAAAAGAGCTGAACACTATCGTAAAAATCCTTGGTGAGCATGAAAGTTTTATAAAGCGCAACCAGATGGAGAGAACGGAAGCATGGAAGAAGATGATGATAGGGGTATATGCAGATATAACTTCATCTAAGCTCAATATGAAGTTCCTGAACTTGCAGAACCACAATCACCTTTTGAAGAAGGAAAAGTGTTTTGGCGATAAGATGGACCTCGCCCTTCAGTTTCTCCTTGCAGCGGAAATGACTGAGTTGTGCCTTATGAAGTTCGACGTTCTGATTAAGGATTTTCAGAAAAAGACTCATACATCATTCAGCAGTGATGTCTATGCTCCATACCGTCCTACTGAGCTATATCACGTTCTGGAAAATTTGCAGTGCGCTTTGTTTTCCAAGGAAGCATGTCAGCACATTAACGAAGTCGGACACAATCAAAATGTTTCGTATTGTATCAATGCCGTAGTAAACCAGTTTGAGGACGTGTCTACTTTTAATGAAGTGGCTAAAAAAGTTATCCTTGATGATACAACAGGCGCATTTGATGATGATACTAAAAGATTCGTAACCCAATATTCCGCAATACCATGAATAAAGTAAATGTTAAAATATTGGCTATGGGTATAGCCTTTTGTTTGCCAGCTGTGTTGTTAGCTATATTTGGCAAATTGGAGATTCTGGTAATGGGCTTCATGCTTATCTACGGAGTGTTAAGTGGAGGCTTGTTTTACCTTGTGTGCATCTTGATTGGCGACTGGAAAGAGCGAAACTCGACAGTGGTGATGCTTGATAAGAGACTTGGTGAGGTAATGAAAGATAATACCGAGCTAAGAAAGAATCTTCAGGAAGCTCACACCAGACTTCATGCAGAAGTACAGATGAATCAAAATCAAGTGCAGTACTACGATAAGCTAATACGCCGAATAGTTTATTCAACCTTTGATGTCGATAAATTTCGCTCTGAAGGTGCAATAAATTCTTAGTATAATTCGGTGTATTATGAGAGTTAATCAACCAATTTACAGCAGCTGCTTTCATTGCAGCTACAAGCAAGGTAATGCTTGTACTTGTCAGGCTGTTTGTTTACACGACAAGCAGGTATATAGCTATTCAGAAAGTACTAATTCAATAATATATGACACGCGAACAGGAACTGATAACGGAGTACGAGGCAGCAATGAACGCGCCCCTTTCCGAAAGAGATAAAGAATTGATGCTATCTGTCCTTAAATGGGCAGATAGCCACCCTATTTGGCACAAGGCAGACGAGGAACTGCCACCGATAGATAAGGCTATCGCTTATAAATTTAGCAAAAAAGTGCTGGTTAGTGATGGCGAGCATATACACGCCAGTCGATACAACTATAACACAGGTGAATGGTTTGTCATCGATATAACAGTTACTCACTGGATGTACTTGCCCGAATTACCAAAATCAAATTGACATGGAGACTAAATTTAAAGTTGGAGATATAGTAAAATATCAAAACAATATTTACAGCGTTACAAAAGTTGCTGTAATAGACAAAGTGGCTAACGCATGTATGTATTATGTCCAATATGTTGCGTCCACTTTGCCAGATAATGACGCAAGTAAAGCTTGCACCGCTATCCATTTTTCCTTTGAGGACGAGATGGAGCTTGTAAAAGGCTTGAAAATAACAAAAAAGATTATTACCGAGCCTTTTAATTTAGAGAAAGCCAAACAGGGTGCAAGGCTTGTGACTTACGACAATAGAATGGCGAGAATTATCTGTTACGATGCTGTGGGTGATAAACCTATAGTTGCGTTGCTCAAAAACCGTACTCTGGGTACTGAAACGGTGGCGATGTATTATGCAGACGGAAGCTTGTCGAACGATCTTTTCAGAACAGATAACGGAGACCTTCTTATCATGGTCGGAGAAAAATTGATTGCAGAAACAGTTAACATAAAATAGATGAAAGCAAAAGTAATAGCAACTGGCGAGGTAGTAGATGTATTTCATGTCGAGCAGCATGGCTGCCCGGAGTTCATTTATCAAGAGACTTCGTTTAACGCAAGACGATGGGAAGAAAAGCAGCTTGATTTTGAAGACATTCCGGACCATTCTCAATGGCATGATGCGTCTGAAGAACTGCCGGACCGTCCATTTGAGGGGTATCGTTATTCCGATGGCGTTCTTGTAACCGATGGTGACGGCTATGAAGTTACATGTTATGATTATAGCCGTCGGCGTTGGGCTAATTTTATGGAAGTTACTCACTGGATGTTCCTTCCAGAATTGCCGAAGTAATTTAATGTAACAAACAATTTAAAGAAAGGAGATATAAAATGGGATATAGAAAGGATATGCGTCAAGCCAACAGAGCGTTGGAGGATGCTGAGAGATACCGTGATTTTATTAGAAACAGTGGCTCGTTTAAGCCTGCTGTTAAGAAACCCAGTAGTGCCCGAAAGGAAAACGTATGCAGCTGCAATGCCTGCGATCACAAATTCTATACTAATCTATCTGTGGTGAAGATTTCTAAGGGTGACGTTCGTGTAGAAGCTGACGGCAAGGTACTTGACAGGCGTTTCAAGTCAACTACTCAGGCGAATGAATGGTGCGCAACACATAAGAAATAAGAGCTTATGACGCTGAATGATTTACTGAGGCAGGGTCGTTCCATTACGGATCGACTTTATTCCGGGGATATTCCTTTAATAGATGCAGAGGGTAAGGAAGTTAATATCCAGCTGACTTTAAACCAGTCGGAGAATAAGCTGGCATGTGAAATAGCATTTGTCCGTCGCAAGCTGGATGATATGACGCAAGAAGAGTGGAAAGAACTCAAAAAACAGACACAGCATAGCCGCTATCTCAGCATACAGGATGGCAAATTAGAAGGGTATTTTGATGGTGATGAGCTGAGAAATGTTCTTAACTGGCTTGACGAACATAATTTTGAGTATTAACTAAGTAAAGAAAAATGACACGCGAAGAACAGAGAAACATTGCAGCCGAAGAATATACTAAACAATGGTATAAGGAAGGTTTGGGTATTTCATCAGAAGATTATCCTACAGATGCAAGGATAACTATTACAGATTTTACAAAAGGCGCAGAGTGGGCGGATTCTCACCCTAACTGGCACAAGGTAAGCGAGGAATTGCCACCGCCAATAAGTGTGGCTGTAGATTTTTCTGATAACGTAATTGTTACTGACGGGGTGTTATTATGCCAAGGTTACTACAACTATATTTGCGAGACTTGGGAGGCTGAAGGTGATATTGATAGTGATGAAGTCACCCATTGGATGTATTTACCCGAACTCCCAAAAGAAGATTGAATATGACAGACGAACAACTGAAAACTATGACAAAAGACGAGGCTAACAAAACCTTGTCTTACGAAGATAAGGTAAGATGGGCGGAGTTGCAAAACTCTACCGCAAACCTATACTTTATCAAGCATGGGGATATTGAAGAAGTGCCAGCCGAAGGTTGGTGGTACTAACTAATAAATAATGAGAGCATGACAATAGAAGAAAAAGCAAAAGCCTATGACGAGGCTATTGAAAGAGCCAAGTCTAAAATTAAGAACGATAAAGACCATGTTCTTTATGAAGATGATATTATAGAACTTTTCCCCGAACTCAAAGAGAGCGAAGACGAGAGAGTAAGGAAAGAACTGCTGGCAGTAGTCGGTGATCTTGTTCTACCAAATGAGCAGCAATCTCGTTTTATTGCTTGGCTTAAAAAGCAAGGCGAGCAGAAGCTTGCTTGGAGTGAAGATGATGAAAATCATGTTATAGACATTACACAGATTATTGCTTGTGCTATTAAACGCAATGTAGTAAGTCAAAAAACTGGAGAAATGGAAATTTCTTGGCTCAAATCTCTCAGACCTCAGAACAATGAGAAGCCACAAGGCAAGACTACACTCGAAGCAGCTAATGAGCCAGCCGATAAAATAGAACCAAGATTTAAGGTTGGTGACTGGGTTGTCGCTAATTATAGTGGCAAAATAGGTCAAGTGGTTGCTGTCAGTGAAGATGGTTATGGGTACCAACTTAATGATGGTCTTTGCTTTGGCGTCTCATGGTGCGATATATTTCATCTCTGGTGCATTAAGGATGCCAAGGATGGCGATGTACTTGCAAGTGATTGTAGTGTGTTTATTTTCCAGAAAGAGTATATTGCAGGAAAACCGACAGCTTACTGTGGCATAGTAGAAGGGAACTTTTGCCAAGGATCAGGTGGCTGTTGGACGAACGAACAATGCCACCCAGCAACCAAAGAACAGTGGAACACTCTTCGGTTAAAAATGAAAGAAGCGGGCTATGAGTGGGATTCTGAGAAAAAAGAATTGAAGGAGATTACCGCTCCTAAGCCTGAAGTTGGTGATGGTGAAGAAGACGGCGAAGAGGCTGACGATAAGGCTGAAAATTGGAAATTGACTCTGGCTCGGCAACAGTTGAAGCATGGGGTACACATTTGGAAAACTCCTAAAAATAGAAAGTATGAATAAATCATTAGTTCTTGTAACACTTTCGTTCTGTATCGTTGGCTGTTACATTATGCTTAATCTCTGCTGGGATAGTTTTAAACAAGGCGAATGGGAATTTTTTATATACTATTTCTTTTTGTGCGTATGGATTGTCCTTGGCATAATTGTACAAATAGTTATACTTTTTGATATTAAAATTTTATGACAACAGATGAACTTTTAGAGAAACTTCCATCACATATAGATACTGAATGGCTAAACCTTCACAATGATGGAAAAAATTGGCTGGCATCTTACGGCATTATGGACGAATTTCTTTGCATGAATCCTAATGCCATAGAGCCTCCCTATGACAATGCTTTTGCCTATGGTAAAACACCTAATGAAGCATTACAGGGATTGTACGATTGGTGTGTTAAACATAACATATTATAATATGACAGACGAGGATATAGCATTATTGACTAAAGATTTGTGTGCAAGATTGCCGTGGGGTGTTAAGGTTTTAACGCCAAATGACCCAGATGCGTACACTCTATTAGCCTTACATCCAAACAAGAATATTGCTGTGATAGGTTTTGAAATGGACGGAATGTATGTTACGTCTAAAGTAAAGATAGAGGATTGCAAGCCTCTACTCCGTCCGATGTCAGATATGACTGAGGAAGAGAAAGAAGAATATCTAAACATTGACAACCGGTCATATTCTTGCCCAATGGACTATGCACATATTCCAGCTTCAGATAGAATAGATTGGCTCAATGCGCATTATCTTGACTATCACGATTTGGCTGGAAAAGATTTGGCAAAAACCGTAACGAAAGAAAATAACCCTTATAGAGATTAAATATGAAGAAAACGATTAAACCATTTGACCTTGAAGCCGCTAAAAATGGCGCACAGGTCGAGACAAGAAGCGGAAAGAAAGTTGAGATATTTAAGTGGGATGCACGCAGCAATTTTCCACTTAAAGGCATTTACGAGAATAACGAGGGGTACGAGTGTGCTGGCAGTTGGGCTTTAAACGGAGAATGGGGCAGCGACTCATCTTTAGACCTTGTAATTGTCGAGTACAAGGACGAAGAAATCCCTGAACTCGGAGGAATAATGGCAAAACCAGAACTTGCAACAGGATTTCAGCACGAGACAAAAGCTAACTCAGACGATTACATTATCGAACTGGTTGATTGCGACAACGGCATATTCTGCCATATTCACGATTTAAACCCTGACACTGAAGATGCTTATCTCGTTTATAAGCATGAAGAGCAAGAGCAAGAGTTTGGCAAGTTCCTGCTGGATTCTGTACGAGCTAAGATGGACGCGGACTCTTGCAACAAGGTGAGAATCGAAATGAAGATTTTTTCAGAAACTAAATAATATTTAGTCAATATGAAGAATTTATTTAAAAAAATTGCTGATATGATAGATAAACAATTTTTTTTGCCTATCTTTACGCCTCTGGTACTTTTAGCATCAATATGCGCGTATTTTGAGGGCGGAATCATTCCATCAGCCATAATATTTTCAGTGGCGTGGGCGGTAGTCATTAGCGTTGTTCTTACAAACAAGGATATAAAATAAAACTATATGAAGGCAAGACATATTAAAAAGCTGAGAAAGGAGATAAGACATTATTATGTTGCTATACACGATAATTGTCAGTTTGGTTTTAAACAGCCGTGTTCTCCCTCATTCATGAAACAATTAGGTTACATAATTTATGGACGCGATGAAGCAGACGCGATTGAACGATTTGCACATTTGTCTCATGGTTCTTGCTTCGGAGGAAGGTTCTGGGGAAGAGATATGACTTATGTACATGCAGAGTTTGCAATAATGCCAGCTGATGCTGGTAGTCCAGAGATTGTAACTTACTGGAGGACAAGCTTGTTGCCTTTTATTAAAGAACCTTTTTAAAGTGTTAAATCAAATTCAAATAATATTGTAAAATGGAAGATTTAAAAACATTTGTTGGAGTAAAGATGATTCAGGCAAAGCCTATGAATTATCATCAGTTTCTTTCTGAGATTAAGAATGTTAACGAAGCAGTAGCTAAACATGAAGTCTACGGAGAAGACAAGGAAGGCTATCTTGTCGTATATCCAGATGGCTACAAGTCATGGTCTCCGAAAGACGTATTCGAGGCTGCTTATTTCGGTCTTGAGGCTGACAATGTAATTTCCAAGAATGACGTGGAAAACTTCATTGATGACGGTAAATTTACTCAGCTGTCAGACAAGTCTGCGGTAGTTACTTATACTGGAAAGACAGGCTTTGAGTATAATGCAGTTAGTTCATGCGTTGACCCAGCAAGATTCAGGGAGGAAATTGCAATGACGGTTACTAAGAACTCTGTTATGGATAGGGTCTGGGAGCATCTTGGTTTTGTTTTGCAGTGGGCTAAGAACGGGTTGAAGTAATGAAAGTGAAAGAATTTGTAACGGATAGGGAACTCAAAGACCTTATCCGTCTTGTACTAAAATACCATGCGGAAAATCTCGCAGCAGATTTTCACACCGAGAGCGAGGAAGAATACATTTATCGTAAAATTAAAAATAATGAAGCATAAGTATTTTATTAAAGAAATAAAGGTTCTTAAAAAAGTCAATGCTTTGGATGAACCTTTGGAGTATCAGACATCATACGTTATTTGCCGGACCTCTGGATGGTTTTGGCTACCGTCGTTGTTTACTGAGTATTTGTGGGTTGCCAGCATATCAGAGGCAATAGGAAAGATACACGACAGTGAGAGAGTTGAAGTTGACTGGGTTCACTGGGTACCGGGAGAGCGATTTAGATACAAAGAGCAGGCGGAATACTTTTTAAGAAAAATGAAACATTTTCCAAATGATTTTTATATAAATGTAAAATAATGATAGGAACATACAGAAAGAAGCCAGTAGTCATTCAGGCAGTACAATGGACTGGCGATAATCCGTGCGAAATTCAAGAATTTGCCGGTAATGCTGCAACAATAACGACGCACGACCCAATAGATGATATGGGAGTATTTGTAGGACGCGACAGGGTTGAGCTTTCTATCAATACGTTAGAGGGTGAAATGAAAGCTGCAATAGGTGACTATATCATTAAAGGAGTAAACGGCGAATTTTATCCTTGTAAGGAGGAAATCTTTAAGAAAACCTACGATTTAGCATAGAACACTTAACAATGTAAACAATGGAAGCATACAAAGAAAGATTCATTAAAGAGTTCTGGGAATTGCATGAGAGATTGACTAAGTTAGGTAACATGCTGGCTAAGTATGACAATGGAACTTTGGATTTTACTCCAGCCTGTCCTATCAACATGCTCAGAACACAGTATTACGCAATGGCGGCATATCATTCTGTATTGATAGAGCGCTCAAAAATCGAGGATATTAGTTTAACCTTGACTGTTAAGGAATGAAACATCTAATAACTTTAATAGTGGGCTTGCTGTTTGCAAGCCTGCTATTCTCCTGCAAAACACAGAGAGAAATCGAAACGGTCTATGTCGATCGGTCCAGAGTGATACAAGACACCATCCTCAAGTGGAACATCGACACCGTTCTTGATAGTGTCGTTATAACCAAGACTGACACACTCACCATGTACGAGAAATACCGTACTCGCATCCAGCAGAAAACTGAATACAAAATAAAATACCAAACAGATACCGTTATTCGGACTGAATACAAGACTGTTACAAAGACAGAATATAAAAACAAGCCTCTCAAATGGTGGCAGCTGATGCTGATGACATTGGGAGTGTTTTTTATATTGCTTTTGACATGGGTAATATATAATTTCAAAGATTTAAAGTAGTTAATAATTTGTTTTTTTAATCACGGGATATGGGCGTTGTGATAACGCTTATATCCTTTTTTCAAACTTATATAATAATTATAACTACTTGATAATGAAAAATATGATAATTTTTTCGGAAAAAATTGGAGTTTTTGCTTTATTTTTCATACTTTTGTGATAGCAGTTTAGTGGAAGCGGTGCATGTTTAATGCGGTCTGTGAAAAGACGGTAGCGCCGCTTTTATTTATGCCAATAACCTTAATAGCACATATTTAATACATAACCATAATGAAAAGACTTAATAAAACGAGGTTCAAAGAAATCAACTTGATTTGTGCCAACAAAGAAAACTTGTACACAAAGATAAATGATTTTATCGCTTCCAAACTGGAAGATGTAGCAAAACTTATCAGAAAAGGTGATTTGCATCTTACATCGGAAGAAATGATGGCTATGCACTATATGGCTAATATGGAAGTTCTTGACCTTGAAAGCTCTTTAAGACATACTGGAATGAGTAAGACTGAATTTTATAATGCCATCGCGCATGGATATTTTCCGGCAGGGCACAAAATGGGACGCAGGCGAGACGCTTCCAGAACATTTTGGTTTAGACAAGAACTTAATGAAGGACTATGGAAATTGACACATAACTAATATATAATTCAATAATTGTATACGCAATATATGATTTTACGCATATATTGCGTATATTTGCAACAAATAACACACAATATGATAAATCAAAGACCAACAAGCGGAATAGCGACAGATGCCGCTCATTCCACAAAAAACAATCTGACAGAATACCAAGCGGTAGATGTAAGTACCAATCAAAGGCTGTTTTACCGTAGCATCGGTAATCAGACTGTCAATATAGGTGAGTTTCTTGCAGTTGTTCAAGCTGCCAAATACATCATCGAGAATGGGTATGAACCACGGCTGATATGGACCGATTCCCAGACGGCTATCAGCTGGTGGAATAATAAACATACAGCCAGCGCAAAGAAAAACAACGAACTGATAAAGGCTGAGATATTTTTGAAGTGTTTCGCAGCTGATGTGGATACTATAGAAGTCAAGCATTGGGATAACAGGGTATTCGGAGAAACACCAGCAGATTTTGGAAGAAAATAGTCATTTGGCTTTTGTACAACTATTCTTAATAAAAAATATGTATACAGTTGTTTTAGAAAGAGAAAGCCATGCGTTCGGCGATTCTGTGGAAAGAGCGTTCGCTGTCAGCTTTCGTAATAAATACGCTGCTCTTCACAAGGCTTATGACTTATTACAGCAGGAAGCAGACCATGTAGGAGTAGGAGCGGAAAGTATGAAAGATGTGCGCACCGTTCCAGAACATGAGATTGAATACTCCACAACAGAGACAAGAACGGTTGTGGTCGAGCCTGCTCCAGAGCCAGAGCCAGAGGAAACTCCAGAAGAGCCAACCGATGAACCGACAGGTGAATCTACTGAAAATGGTACAGAGAATGAGTCTGAACCAACAGGCGAATCGGAAAGCAATTCTGAAGAAAGCAATGAAGAGCCGATCACAGGAGAAGATACTTCAGAAGAACCGGTCGATGAACCAACTGATGAACCAGTTGAAGAGCCGACAGAAATTGAAAAAGAGTATGTCTGGAATATTTTAGTCCGGGAATCTTTCACAGACACTGCTGGTTTTAAACTGAATCTGTTTGCGCATTGTGAAGACAATACCGAAGTTGTAGGTACGCATCGCATCACAGTGAGAGTTATCCCATCTGAAGATTGCATCGATACATCTTACAATGCAGACAAGAGATATAATTTCGAGCATTACGATGAAAATCTTATTCGTATGCGAAGAAGATACTAAGTGTTAAAAAAGCTTAAATATTTCAATAGCGGCTCACATTACATGATATGAGCCGCTATTATTTCCTGACAAACATTTAAAAATAACAGATATGAAAGTAAGCGTAACATTAGACACAACATGGAAGCGTGCTCTCAACGCAGCGCGCAGAACAATAGGCAAGCAGCCTTTGGACAAAGAACCATCAAGCGAGTGGAAACACCGCGTACTCATCGCAGAACATTCTCCAATTAAACTGGTTGAATATACAATATCCTTTACTGACTTGAGACAATGGGTAGGGGTGCATCTTCTTAGACACGGATACACCCTCCCATTTATCCATTCTCAGCGCGTGGACAGACGAAAGAATATTGAGGAAATGACTGAAAAGGTAATGTCTATTATCTCTGACGATATTAAATCAAGTCCCGACTTTAACAGACGCGACTATTTGTTTCAGGGAGAGCCTAATGATCAGGATTTCGTCGTTAACGCCCAGACCCTTATCAATATCAGCCGTAAAAGATTATGTTCCGCTGCCTCAAAGGAAACCAGAGAAGCATGGCAGGCTGTTAAAGCAGCAATAGCCGAGCAAGACCCTGAAATGGCTGATGTGATGGTCCGTAACTGTATTTACCGCGGATTCTGTCCAGAGTTTACCGAGTGTGGCTATTGCAAGACCAAGGCTTTTCAGGAAGAGCTGGCAAAATATCGTAGCTTAAAATACGGTAAAAAATAAATTTTTCGGCAACATGAGCACTATTCATTATAAAAATTTTGTTTTTGTAAATTGTATTGAGTAATTGTCATCTTTTTAACAATCTACAAGGGTGTAGATGGATGTACTTTTTTTAGTTTTATGTTTTAATGATAAATAGTTAGGCAAAGAAAGGGACGCTGTGAAGCACCCCTTTCTTTTTTATTCTTTCATAGCCTTGAAATACCTGAATGGCTTACCCCACTGACCGCCGTAATCGTCATCGGCAAAATAGAACAAATAAGCTTCCTCAAATATTTTTTCCTCCTCAACTCCGCTGTACTGGACATCGTGCCAGAAGCTGTTAAAAGCATAGAGCTTATCTCCTTCAGTAGTGTCTGAAGGGAAACGTATTCCCTTAGCCTTGGCTGTTTCGTCGATTTGTTCCAGCGTCCAATGCTTGCCGTAATATTTTCTGCCGTCTGAACTCTTTGAGAACAAGCCGGCTACAACTTCTTCGGCAAAATCGATAGGGAAATGCCCTTTATAAAGTATTCCGACATACTTGATAGTCATTTTGGAAACAAGCTCTGGATTGGTCTCTCCTACCTTTTCCATTACTTCATCCATAATAGCTACCGATTTCCACATATCTTCTTCCGTAAGGTCGTACTCCTTCTGAGCAGCCTTAATCATATTTGTGAACTTTTTCATGGTTTATCTCCTTTATGAAATTTGTTAATAATGTACTGATGCTGTTCATAGACTGTTCCAGCTTATTGAATCTTGCATCTACCTCCGCGTCTTTCTTTGCAACAGGGTCCAAATCTGAAAGGAGTTTCTTACAGGTTTCAAGATTCTTCCGGTATAAGTCCGTATTCTCCAGAGCAGATTCCGCCTGTGATTTGATAATCGTAAGTTCACGGATGATACCTTCTCTGTCAGCCAGTATCGCGCCATCCGGTGTATTGGCTACTGATGAACTTTCCGGAAGGCTGTAAATTTTGGAACCGCCGTTAATTTCGATAGCCAAATCTATCACCTTGCTCTGAGGCAAAGGAACCCCTGCCTTAATGTTTGTAAGGCTTGGGAAATATGGAGTAGATATGCTGGTTACTTTGGATTGCGTTACGTTTACTCCATCCTTATCGTTGGTAAGAATGAAGATGGGATAATTTTCTTTATATTCGTTAAACTTCATAGCTGAAAATTGAAAATTAAAAATAAAATGGGAAAAATAGGGGAAATTCCCCTATAATTTCCCATTATTTCCCCTTCGCTTATGCTCCTGTAGCTGGAGTAGTTGTCTTCAATGCAGCGATGATTTCAGCAGTCTGCGCTTTCTGGCTTGCTTCTGCCAGTTTATCACGCAATGCCTGTGCCTCTGCGCTACACATGTGGTCAAGGATGCGCTGGGTGTTACGCTCACCGCTGAATCCAAGCTGGGTAAGACCCTGACTAAGGACTGCGCCCAGACCGTTGATTGCCGCAATCGTCTGGTTCTGATTCTGGCAAGCCTGCAACTGCTCACTTGAATGATTTGCAGCCATTTGCGCCTGAATACCATTTGTCTGACGCTCAGTTGCCAGCTGTGCCTGATAGCCTTGCTCAAGAATTGCGGTCTTGATTCCACAGCAGGCATTTTGCATCTGCTGAATCATGTTAGCATCGCCTAAATTCACAGCGTTGATGACTCTCTCAGCACTGAATCCTGTCACGCCAGCCACCTGATCCACAGCGCTCTTTACGTTACCGATTGCCATCTGGATATTACCCAATGACGTATTGAACGCCTGAGCAAGTTCGCGGACTGCATCCTGATTGTTTGCCAGCGCCTGCATTGCAAGGTCGTTATTGTGATTTGTATTCACAACATCTTGCAGAGCCGCAATCTGACGGCTGTTGTAACTGTCTGGACCGCCGTCTGCGCCATAACCGAAGTTACGCATCATACTCATCCAGACCATGTAGACGAAAGGATTGTTCCACATAGCGTTTCCGCCAAAGCCATTGTTTGCCATTGCCGCCCACGTTGCGTTGTCGCCGCACGGTCTGTCGTAGCAAACGATTTTCTCTGTATCTGCCATAAAAGTGTGTAGTTAGAAAGTTTCCCTCCAATGTTAGAGGTTATTGCAAAGATAGAAACTACCTTATGGTTATGATAATTATTCCGTAAAACTGGATAACAGGTGCATAATCAGTATATTGAAATAATTTTTTATGTTTTTATGATTTTTTAACACATTTCATATAACACGTTATATTATAAATATCTATTTTTACACAAACATTAAATTAAAATAAGATTTTATGGAATTACATCTGAAAGACCGCTTGCTAATGTCAAGCTTACTCCCCGAAAAGGTAACATTGGCTGATTATGTACGCAAGAAAGCAATCGTCAAGAAGTTGGAAATCACTAATGAGGACGTAGAGTTCTACAATATCCAGCGTAAGGGTGAGCGTATTGAATGGGACATTGAAAAAGATGCCGAGAGACCACTTGTCGTAGAGTTTACAGCTGAAGAGAAAGACTTTATCCAGCGCGTATGCGAGAGCAGAGCTGAGGAAGAGCTTCCGTCAGAAGTTTGGGAACTCGCTGAAAAGATATACAGTGTCTAATTTTTAAGTGTTTGTTTGGTCCGTCCGTTTGATGGATGAATGAATGGGCGGACCGCTATCATTTAACTTTAATATATTTTAATTATGTCAGTAAAAGGACTAAAAGCACCAGAGAATCTAACAATCAACATCACTCCATCTCCAAAGCAGTATGAGCTGTGGAAGATGTTACAGCCGGACTATTGTCCAAATTGCGGTGGTAGAATTATCCAAAAGCAGATTGGAGTTACTAATGTAGGTAAGCCATTGTACGAGCCTGTATGTGATACTTGTGGCACAAATAACATACCCCAGTTGATACTTGGCGGCGGCGCGGCAGGCGGAGGAAAAATGTGCCTTTTAGATTCTCAAATTTGTACTCCCTTCGGTTTCAGGCAGTTACGAGAGATTGAAGTCGGCTCAATTATTACAAATCCGATTACGGGGGGTATGCAGAGGGTGATAGCATTACACCCTATTGAGACACATCATTTCTACAGAGTACATTTTGTAGACGGAACACATACTGACTGTTCTGAGGGACATTTGTGGGTATGTCATGAAAGCCGCAAGAAAAATAAGCGAGCGAAAAATCATGGCGTATCTACTGATAAGATATGGCTTACAAAAGACATGTATGGCTGGTATCAGAACAAAAAACAGGGGATGCACAACGGACAGCATCTGATTATTCCACTCACAGCTCCTGTACAGTTTACCACTGGCTGTCACAAGCCGACTATTCCACCTTATGTATTAGGTGCTTTAATTGGGGATGGTTGCATAACCGACTCAATCCTCAAGAATGGGTATGTAGAATTTATCAATGAAGACGATGAGATTGCAGCACGCTTTGAGCAGCTGGGATATGATATGAGCAATATTCGCTTTAAGCAAAAAGACTCTAATGTTAAGTATTATCATATTAAAGATGATAGACTTATTGAGCAGCTTAAAAAGCTTGGCATTGCAGGTAACAATTCCTTAACTCATTTTATCCCTAAATATTATAAGTTGGCATCTGTTGAAGACCGCATTAACTTGATACAGGGATTGATTGACACTGATGGGTACGTCGATGACCGTGGACATATTATCTACACCACAATCAGCGAGCAGTTGGCAGAAGACGTAGCTTTTGTTATTCGTTCGTTGGGCGGCGTAGCGACTATTACAAAGAACCCGGCTGGTTACAAGCGTCCAGATACGGGCGAATTTGTAAAATGTCACGATGCTTATGATGTCCAGATTCGTACCAAGATGAACCCTGACTTGTGCGGTATCAGTCGTAAGAAGGAACGTGCGAGATACGAATTTAACGGTGGAAATAGTGAACTGGGTAAGCGTATTACTGATATTGAATATATAGGTATGCGCGAAGGCAGATGTATCACCGTAGATGACCCAAGCGGATTGTATGTAGCCGACAATTTCACCGTTACCCACAACTCCTATCTTGGCAGTTGCTGGATAATCAGTAGCTGTATCCGCTTTGAGGATATTCGTGCCGTCATCGCGCGTAAGACCTTGAAGAGTCTGAAGGAGTCTACATTTAACACCGTCAAGAAAATCTGCAAGGACTGGGGACTTATTCAGGATGAGAACTATAAAATCAACAATCTGGACGGAACGCTTACATTCTGGAATGGCTCTGTTATTATCCTGAAAGAAATGGTGTTCAAGCCGACGGACCCTCAGTATGAGCGATTCGGTTCATCAGAGTACACTATCGCTTTTGTGGATGAGGTTTCGGAGATTAGTGAAAAAGCAGTAGAGGTATTGTTTTCCCGACTCAGATGGCGAACTGACGAGACATTTAAGACCGCCAAGATGCTTATGTCTACCAACCCTTGTCTTACTTGGGTCCGTTCAAGATTCGTTCAGGACGATGACGGTAATCCTGTTGTATGCAGACAGAACGAACGATATGTGCCCTTCTCAGTCTGGGATAACCCTGACAGCAAATTTGTAGCCACATACGTTGCAGCCTTGAACAAGATTTCCGACCCTCTTACCAGAGCCAGACTTCTTTACGGTGAGTGGAACTATGTAGAGTCTAATAAGATGGCTGCATATTGGAACTTTGACGGAAAGACACATCTGGTAATGAATCTGTATGAGCAGAAATATGACCCTCTGATGCCTTTGATAGTAAGCTGGGACTTTAACGTCGCCCCTTACATGTCAGCCTTGGAAATTCAGATAAACTATACCGAGAAGGAAATATATGTCCTGAAAGAACTGGTTGGAAAGCCTTCGGATAAGCTGAACAACACACCAGCTTTGGCACGATACGAAGCCGCGTCATTGGTTAACAGACAGCATCTTGGTAAAGTGATAGTTACAGGAGACCCGGCTGGAAACTCCCGTAGTACGCAGACTGAGGACGGAACCACGAATTTTACGATATTGACGCAAGAGTTAAAGCGTGCAAGCGAAATTCTCGACCCTTCTGTCAATATCTTCCAGAAGCAGCCGCCTCATGTAACTCGTCTGGAGTTTATCAACGCTTTGTTCGGAGGATATGAAGGCTGGAAGGTTATGATAGATATGCGATGTCGTAAGCTGACTGAGGATATGATATACCAGCGTAAGTGTGACGATGGTACGAAAGAGAAGAAAAAGGTCTTCGACCCAGTAGCCAAAGTAAAATGCGAAAAATACGGACACCTTTCGGACTGTTTCGATTACGCTTTGTGCAAGTTCGTCAGCGAGCCTTGGATAAAATATCAGCGCGGAACAAAAGAAATTCAAATCACGTCTGCTCCGGCTCAGTATTCCAATTTTGATTTCTAAGAACACTATTCTTAAATAAAAATTAACACAATGTACAAAAGATTCTTACAAGATAGTGACTATCTGTCTGTCATTACCAAGGAAGCCTTGGGACAGCTGATACGCGACGAGCATGGACGCTTTGAGCAAGCTGAACAGGCTGCGGAAGCGACTATCTGCGATTACCTCATTGAGAACTACAAAATCGAAGAGGAATTTATGATAGGCAAGCGCATCCAGCCTTATGACAGCCGTATTACTTACCCAGTAAATTCAGGTTTCTGGCGTGAGAACAACATCTATATCGTCATCAAGTCCATTAAAGGGCACAAATGTCCTGAAGATGCAAGCGAGTATTGGGTGGAAAACGTCGATGTGGAAGTTGATGTAAAGACCACACCAAGATTTCTTCAGATACAGAATTACTATCCCGGAGATAATGTAGCCTATAACGGTGTTGTCTATACTTGCATTAAGGAATGTGGCGTAGACTTTAAGCATATTATAATTCCGGGTATTACTGCGTGGAAAGAAGTCAAGGCTAAAGTATGGGAAAAGAAGCCGTATGAACTGTGGGACGTTGTTAAGTATGACGGACAGTTTTATACATTGCTCACCGTCTCAGAAGAGCATGAAGATTTTGATTCGCCAGATATTTCCGACGATTGGGGACTGATAGGTGAATATGACCCGGACTATGCTCAATATGAACTGAACGGACATGACTATGTAGTTTATAACGGCAAGGTGTTCTATCCAGTGTTAAACCCAAATCCGGATTCTCCTGAAGTAGGCGTTAATATTAAGGCTGGCGACCCTCGTAATTTCAATTTAAAAAGACACATGATTCAGCTTGCGTTATATGAGCTTCATAAGCTTGTTGCACCGCATAATGTCAGCAATATTCGCATATCTGATTATGAGCATAGTATGGAGTGGTTACAGGCGGCTGGCAGGCTTAAAATCAATCCTCAGATTCCTCGTAGACTGGATGAACGCAAACAGCCTATCAGCGATTGGGCAGTTGCCACGTTCATGCGTGATTATGACCCGATGAAAAATCCTTGGCAGATATAAAAATTTCCCCCCTCGCTTCACAGTGAGGGGGGAAAAACTAAATGAAAATAAACTTTGTTTAACTTTTTGGATAATGCAAAATAAAGCAATAAAAATGACATATCCAAGTTTTTATCGCTTTATTTTTAGTATAATATAAAAATAATCTAAAAAACTTGATTATTTAAATATTATGTGTATTTTTGCAAAACATAAAGACAATAAATATGATAAAGATTGATAATTATACAAGTATTGAAAAGCTGGATGCGATAAGAGATAACGCATATTTGATTACAGTGCCTTACCACGAAAATTTGCCGTTACAGAAGATGTATGCGTATGATGCTAAAATAAAGGTAGACGGCTGGGAGTACACAGTGATTACCGTGCGACGAACTGATACAGATGTTCTCATTTCATGCGTGCGTTCTGTCATGGATAAACCTGCCGTCGAAACTTTTGGTGGCATGATTCAGCGTATCAGACAAGAAAAACAGGTTAGTATAACTGAATTGGCTACAAAAGCGCGTGTGAGCACTCAGACTATCTACAACCTTGAAACAGGTGCAGGAGGCGCAACATTAAAAGTCTTGCAATCTGTCCTCTCTGTTCTCGGTTATAAACTGGCAATACAACCTAACGGCAATGTCAAATAAATGTTAATTAAAAAGACGGCTTGGAAAGCCCAGCCGTCTTTTTTTTTTGTTTAATTTATAGGATATTCATCCTCTTGTGCTCTTCGAAGCTCCTCTTCGATTTCCTCCTTCTCCTCGTCGGTAATTTCGCGATAGTTATTAGGATTAACCTTCAAGCCAACGATGAATCGCTTTGCGATAGTTGTCGTTGGAGATAAGAGCCACATATCAGGCTCTGCCTCGATGATTTTGTAAGATTTTTTGTTTTTTACTTTCATAAAAGTATTATTAAATTAAACAATCTCCCATCCTTTAGCGATGAGAATATCAATATCATTTTCTTCGAGTTTCTTCATAAGCGTTTCTCCAAGCGTGAGTGTCGCATAAGTGTTTTCAGTATCGAAATTAGCATCCTGACTGAAATCGTACACTCCCTTAATTGCCGCCAATAATGATGCACGGCTAAGAAGCGGACAATAAGACAAATTGACACTGAATTTCAGTCCTGTAAAGCACGCTATCGTTCCAGCCTCGACCTCTGCAAGAGTGTGGTCGCCTATTAGTGTTTCAAGCTTTGAGCAATTCTCGAAAGCATAAGCACTAATATTATACTTTTTTGACACTTCAAATGGTACATTACTCATATCAAGCCATTCAAGATTGGCGCAACTATTGAATGTATCATAAAATACACTTACAGATACAGCATTTGTAATATCAATGCGTGTCAAAGAGAGGCATTGCTGAAAGACTCGGCCTAATGTTATTTTGTATGCTCCTTCTAATTTCAATGTCTGAAGATTAGCATTGCTTAACAAGCTAATGTTCTGAGTATTATTAGTTTTTAGTCGAAGATTTGTCAGACCATAGTTATAAGACACTTTAACGTCTTTGATAGAACTATTTTCTGAAACATCTATATTAAGATGTGTAATGTTAGGACAATAGTTTATACGATAGGTCGTACCTGTATACCCTGCCGACGGAGACAAAGAAAGCCTTCCAACATAACCAGAACCGACAAAATTCTTCTGTTCGCTGCTATTCACAAGAGCATTTGTTATATTATCTTCGATGCTGCCATCAGTATTGTACGCTGCAATGATTGCTGCTGACTTTCCGTTTTGTTCAAGAGCCTTTAACAGAAGTTCTGCATCTGATAATGTACTCACTCCAAAAGCACCTCCCCACCTATTTACAGTAGGATAGTCAGAAGAGTAGATATTTTCGTCACCGCCTTGGAAATATAACAGCAACTTTTTACCTTGGTAATTCTGTGTCTGTCCCTCAGACGCAAAAGCATAGTGAGGATTCATATTTTTGCTGTATACTCTGTTTACAAGCGCAGTTCCGTTAAGGCTATCTATTATAGCGATATGAACACGCCCGCAAGCGAAAAGATTCTTGAAATCTATATTTTCGACGAGATAGCACTTTTCGTTCTCAGATGCTACAATTACATCGTCTCCTGCGGTGTACTTGTAACCCTCGATTACGGTTGTGTTCTCCTCATTGAATACCGTATAGTATGCCTTTGTCTTGCTCGTCAAAAATGTAGCATCTGACTTGGGCAAAAGCGTATCTGTTACATCTTTTACTGCCTTGCTGGATGGTATCTTAGACGCATTGCCCGAAAGAGTGCTTTCTGTATCTACTGACTTGCCGTCTATATAGTTTTTAACAGCTGCCGAACTTGGTATCATTCCAGCTGTTCCTGACAATGTTTCTTCCATTGCAGCGACCTTGGCGGCTGCATTGTCTATCTGTGTGCCCGTTGCCGAGCCTGTGTATAATTCGACTGTCTGTTCTGCCATATTTTTATGAATTTTCTTCTGTTGAACGTGTTGCCGCTTGTGGTCTCTTAACATAGCGGTCTAACCAATGCGCAACTTCAAGAAGCTGCTCTTTGGTAAGAATAGTTGTATAGAGTGCCATTCCGTAGATTGTTATGTTACATTCTCTAATATATTGAAGTCCTAAGAGAGTGTTACCTTCTGCTATTGTATTGTTTCCAGAAGCAGTGTAGGTGTGTGGATTTTCTGCCGTAAAGATACTGCTGTAATCCGCATCTACATAATCTTCAGTGATGTTGTATTCAACAAGATGCCCCTCGTCAGACCAGCGGAACGAACCATAGTAGTTTACAGTGTCTCCTTCATAGTTCATAATGACAAATCCGCCACTGCACTTACCTACAATAACCATACTTCCAACAGCAATGTTAGGTAGCAGATAAGCCCATCGGGTATAATCATATCCGTGCCCCGGAATTTTAGGAGCATTAACAGTAATAGAGCCGTCCCCATTGTCAGTATAAGTTACATCGCCAGTATCGTTGCGCTGAAGAGTGACGTTGTTGAATATTCCCACCTCGTCGCTCTGCTTACCCATTCCGTCCCAGAGGTCAATGAAACCATCTGTGATTGGTGGAAGGTCGTGCTTCTTAACGAGTACCAACTTATTATCATTGAGCTGATAAGGCAGATTGTAACTTGTGCAAAGGATATTATACCGCTTTGTGTCTATCTGACTTTCGACATCAAGAACAATCTTATCCGTAATGTTTTCTTCGACTGTGAAGTAGCCGACTGAGTTCTTGTTAGGATAGAACTTGTCGTTTATCGCATCGTACATTCCAAGCTCGCCTGTACTCAAATCTTCTGCTGGCTGCAAGCGCATTGTATATTGCTCATTTGCGTCCTGAATGTAGAATGAATATATACTGCTGTCACATCCATTCATAACCAGTTTTGCGGTTGACCAAAAAAATCCTGCAAACAGCTTTATGTATGCACGTCTAAAACCTTCAGTCAGTTTTCGACCACGATTCGCAAACTCAACGGCTTGTTCAGTATTGTGTACATAATAGTCTACCCTATCTGGGTGGAATCCTACTGTCACTTTTTTATCGAAGCCATTGTCTCCTATATCAACATAATGCGCTTTACCCAATTCATCGGAAGCACCATTGCCCAATATGCAGTGATATGTTCCATCCCACGTTGCAGGATGACCCCATGTAGGATATGGAGATATCAGAATAAGGTTAGTATCATGATGTGTAATATTATTCTCATCTACATATCCCATTCTGGCACACAGGATAAACTGCTGAGTAGGCTGTCCTCCGACGACATATCGTCTGTTTTTATCTTCCAGTGCATCCGCTGAACTTATCTTATATGTAATAGTAAGCGTGTCAGTAGGCTCGACAAAACGGTTGATGTCTATGTACGCCATGTCGTGCGATACAAGACGGCTATAGAAACGGTACTGACGCGTCTTTGCCTTGCGGTACAATAGAAGGGTAAAAAATAAATCGTTAGCCATAATGTGTTATTGTCCGAAAACCATCATACCAAACTTAATACATATAACCGCTTTCTGGTTATATTTGTAATCTTCATTGCTAAAATTGATAAGCGTTTTTCCGCTTGGCAATGTAATGGGGCAAAGGACATCCTGCTGCGCCTGAGAACCGTAATTCGGGTAGAACACAATCGTACTTTCCTCAATCGAATCTGAAATACTCGTAATAGTGAGCGATGACAGAGGATTTGCGCATATATATATTGTGTTCGGCTGAACGGCTATCGTTGCAGCTGTGTCTGTGATATTAACTACCGTCTTGGAAGGTAAATTCGCAGACGGTATCTTCCCATTGCTATCAAGCGTTGCAAGTCCCCCAGCAACACCGACCACTGATGCTAAGTCGGAATTGTCAGGGAACTTGACGCATGACGCTGGAATAATAGGATATACTATTTTCTCAGTCATGATGTGTTGTTGTTAAGGCACTGTTACTTCAATCAATTTCTGGTAACTCAGAGTCTTCGTGTCAAAGTCGTAGGTATATTCGACGCATGGAGAAGAAAGAGTACCTTCAAGGTCATAGTTCTTGAAATGAATAGTACCCTTTAGCGTGTCTCTACCCTTCTGCCATACACCTCTAACATACGGCATACTCTTTGTGAAACCAAAGAAATTCTCATCAAGAGTATTGTTATGCTCCATAAAGGACATTACAAATTCCAAAGGCGAACTGTACGAATGGTTACGTTCAAGAGCCAAAACTGCTGTGATAAACGCATCTTCATCAGTACCAACTTGGATTCCCGTATCGACCATTGCCAACAAATGAACCTTCTCGAAATCATCAAGAAAATGCTTTCTTGATGAATAGCGACTTTTTTCAAAATCGCCCCAATCTAAGGTCGAACCATCCCATTGCTGCAACAAGGCGGCTAATGAGTTTTTATCTTGCGAAGATGAGAGTGCTCTGGTTGGTGCAGAGCCTATGCCTTTGTAATCTTTATAAAAATTTTCCAAATCAGACATTCCAAGAACAGAAGATGGAACAGCAACCTTCTGTCCGCCTGATTCCGCACCTGACAAAACAGGATTATAAACCCCCGATGGGCTGAAATTTCCACCTGGGATTAAGAATCTTAGTCTCAATTCATCGAAGTCGATGTTTGTTTGCATGACGGCAAACTTGGTTACGGTATTTGTTACCGTTTCGCCATTTTCTTCGGTCTCTTCCTCAACATCAACGGCAATAAGAATATCGCCAACCTCGGTTGTTCTTGCAACACCTGTGAGAATATCACTTGCCGCAATAGTGAAAGAAGTACCTACAATATAGGCATTTCCTGCCTTTACATTGTCGGTTGGAGTTGCGCTAATATCTGTATCTACGATGTGGAAAGGCTGCATAGATGCACTAATACCATTGCCAATCATAGCCTGAACATCTGCCGTAGTTGTAAACTTCAACCACTTTGTATCATCCGCAATATCGGTTGCATTACCGTTGCGACCGATATACAGCAACAACTTGCCGTCCTGCGTAAAAACAGGCTGTCCGTTACCGATGCGGTAGATACCATTCTTTAGCCACGTTGTCGGGTCTTTTGCCGCTGATTCTGAGAGCTGAACCAATTTGGAATCCAGCGTTCCTTCGCCTTCGTAATCAAACGAAATGTTTACTGGCTGTCCGTTATATGCCTGATTTGCCATAATTTATGCCTTTGTAAAAGTTATTTTAAACTTGGTCGCTGGACCGTTCACATCTCTTGTATACTTTGTGTACGACTTAGTAGTTTCGCCGTCCGCCAGAGTCTTAGTCTCACTTGACTGGGCAAATGTTCCTGTGTACAACTGCCACTCACCGCCGTTAGCAACTGAGTTCCAGATGTATATAGCAACATTTGTATAAGACGCTGGGATACTGAAAGCGTGCCGATTATCACCTGTTGCAACTGGGAAGTCAAGGATTAACTCAGAAGCAGTTGTAAGAGCAAGCTTGCCCATTGTGCCGATAGCTGCCGTGTTAGCATAAAAGGCATCAGCAAAATTGACTGTACATGTAGCAGTCTTTGTGATAGCCTTGATATACTTTGTAGTTGCGTCAATGTTGCTGTTTACGCTTGCTGACGAAAGAAGGGTAGTAGCGTTACCAGCAGTCTTGTTAGTCGGATTACCCTGCGCTGTCTCTACGGCAGTGTTACCTGCTGCATAGGCTCTTGACAAGGTGTAAGTGACTGAACCAAACGTAGTCTTGGCAGAACCAGCAGTAGTGCTACAAGTAATGGTGTTTGTAGCAGCTCCACCATTTGCCACATTTGTACCGCCAGTTGCTTTTGCAGCCGTACCGCCAATAGTGAAGTTTTTCTCGTCTACTGTAGGTATGACAGTACCAGTCTCTACCAGATTGCCTATCTTCGCAGCGATAGAAGCTGTTGCGTCTGCCCACTGAGGAGCGTACTCTGGATGCAACAGCATGTCAAATAGCTGTGCATAGGTCTTATCTGCCACTGGAGTACCGGATGATATACCGCCTACCGTAACACCAGCAGCAGGTGCATCACTTGGTAAAGCTCCAGACCCAGCCTCTGCCGCTATATTAGCCAGCGCTGTATTCAGGTCCGTTCCGTTAGCCACAGGAGTGCTCTGTGTTGGATCAGTTACAGCAACGCCTGTTCCGGGAATTAAAATTTGTTTTCTCTGCATAATATAAAATTATTGTGTAAGTAATTCAATATAAGATGCTTCCTTAGTGCTTGGAGTTACGGAAACATATTCGATAGTATTGCCTGTCTCATATTTCAGCAAATACGCATCATCAATATGTGATACTGAAAGGTCGTAGGTACTATCGCCTATTTTGCCGATAAACACGCTATTAGCTGGAGAATCGTGGAGTATGCTGTATATTCCTATCGCATCAGCGTTCAGATTTACAACAACTTTAGCAATACTGCCCTGCTTTATCTTATCCTCCAGTTTATCCAGCTGTTGCTTAACTGCTCCTGAAGTCGGGAACTTATCGTCAGAATCAGTCAAACCCTCTATTGTTGTAGCTTTTCTGTCTACATTATCGCCATCGCCTTCCAATACAATAGAAGTCTTGTAAACCTCTATTGTTATATTGCCGAACAAGTCGCTGCGCTTAACTGTGGCAGCATTACCGTTAAATTCGGCTCCCTTGGCTATCAGAGCTTCAACCTGTTCCGTATTAGCATAATACTGTATACACTTGCTTCTCGTTGCTCTGTAATAATGCACTACTCCTTCAACTTCCTTAGCAAATGATATTACGGCATTTACCCAGCCGGTTCTCTGAAATTTCGGATGATTGCCGGGTATTCTTATCTTTAATGTAGAGTGGTCTTCAGAAGCAAGAGATATACAACTTGCATCCATCACGACATCTGGTGTCATTCCGTATCCCAGCGTGACAGTAAGTTCTTGAGCATCGCTTAGGTCCATCGGCGTGGTGCCTTGGTTGGACAGCGATTCCATGCTCCATATAATCACCGCATCGTTTCCTACGATGCCAAAGTTCAGCGTCATAAAATTCTTTTTGTAAAGAATAGTAATTGCCGTGTTGTTGTGATGTTTATCGCCGATTTTTTCTATTTCTTAATAAAAGATTAACCATAAAATTTTATCAAAATGGATTTTAATTTCGGTGTAGTAGGCAATGATGCCACGATAACATGGGCGTTTGAATCGCTTGTCGGAAACAATATCGTACCATGCGATTTGTCTGATGCGGACAACATGGTGGTAAAGTTAGGCTACAATGCAAAGCCTGACGTGGAAATTGAGCCTCAGTTTATTTCAATATTGCCGACAGATCATTCTGTGCTTAAACTTCGTATTCCGGGTAATCATAGCTCGTTTCAGAAGCGAGGCTGGCTAAACGCAGAAATATCGTTTACTAAAACGGGCGAAGACGGTAATGTTCAATATTTCAAGGCAAATCGCTCGAAGTGTATGCAGTATTTTGATACTACTGAAGAGGTTGAAGCTCTGGTTGCCAAAGGTGCGGAGTTTAACGGCGAGCTTGTTAAATTCAAGAACTCAATCACTCTCGGTAACTATGAGATTACTGCCAACACTCTGATGATAACTATCGAGGAAGGCAGCAGCGTCCTGAACATGAGTACTGATGAAGCCCTCGTAGATTCCGACGCAAAGGTTCCAACATCACGACGCATGAAGCTGGAACTTGCAAGCCTTAAACAGGAAATGGATGGCGCTACATTCACTTCCGCTGTATGGGAAAGCAAAACGCCTGCCCAGGAAGCGGCACTGCTGAAAACTAACGATGTAGTCTATATTGTAGAGGAGGAGTAACTATGATATACAAAAACGGCAAAAAAGTTCTTGCTGTCTACAAAAACGGCAAAAAAGTTCTGAAAATGTATAAAGGCGGTAAGCTTGTGTATACAGCAGAAACGCAAGAATAACAAAGAGGCAGCACTTAAATGGTGCTGCCTTTATTTTATCCCATGTAATAAATCGACTCTTTCGGAATAAACCATTCATTATCCGTTTTGGGTAATCCTGCAATGATGACGTATTTACCATGCTTCGGATGCTCAACCGTTGTGTCGATATAGCCGATTTTGCCAGCTAATTGCTCCAATCGCATACTTTCCAGACTTTGACTGTAAATAATGCGAACTTTAATGTATCTGTCTGTATTGTTCATGTTATGTTATTATTTGCTTTTCAGTACCTCTTTTAAATCGGCGCGAATTTCTCTGATGTCTGTGGACATATCTGCGATTTGCTTGACTGTATATTCAAATACATTTTTATCAAGCTTTATCTCGTCAATTTTCTTATATTGTGCATCCAGTTTTCTGTCCAGCAGCTCGCACCTCTGTTCCAAATCTGCAATCCTACGATTATTCACTTCATGCTGAACATACATCCCTACTCCGAACACTGCAATGGTTGACACCATTTTGATGTTATTGTTAACAAATGTGTACACGCTCTCCATACCTTCTGCTGTTTTAAATAATTCTATCTTCAGGTGCAGGAGCTGGAGGAGGAGCAATTACATTGATAACTACACCGCCCTTACCGCCTTCTTCACCATCGCCAATCATCAATTTACTTTCGCTTGCAGCCTTAACTGGGAACAAATCCATTAAAGCTTTGGCTGCATTAACTGCTACTGAACGTAGAGCAGCTGGTGACAATTCTGTGCCTCGTCTGTCTTGATATGTACCATGCGAGCACTCATCCATTATTGCCATCAGTTTGCTGGCTATCTTATCCTTAACTTCTTCGGGCATATAGCCAGCGTTCTTGCGAAGCTCTTCAACATACTCCTTGATATGAGGCTGATTTAGCAGTTCTCTTGCGTGCATCAGAGCCAACTTCGACTTATCATGAAAGATTTCTTGATAGCAGCGTGCAGGATCGCCACCAAAAGGCTCGCAACCGTAAACCAACAGATTGCAAAAGTCTCTTTCATCTCCAGATATTACTTTCTTCTCGCTGTCCATATATAAAAAATTAAGAAACACCGCACTACACGATGTTTCTTAAAAATAGATATTTCCAGCATTATTTGTTATCTGGAAGCAAGCTTTTCATCACCATTTTCCTAAAAAGGTCTTTAATTCCATCCAGCATTGCTTCGACATCTTCAACCGAGTTTAGCATGTCACGGTTAAAATTCACAGTCAAACCGTACCCACTGATGTAAAACAATGCCTTGCCGTCTTCGGTTTTTACCGTAAAACTGGTCAAATCATCAATCTCTCTGAATGACACTTGACGCTCTTCTGAAATCTCTTTTTCTTCCATAATGATTATATTTTAAAATGAACTCTTGTCTTTTCGACCTTGCTCAATTCCGTACCGTCACCGCCGTTTTCGTTTCTCATGCGCTTACTTAGCACTGCACATACATTTGTAGTAGCTGCTACATCGGCATCGGCATCATGAGCATCAATCAATTCAATTCCCAGTCTTTCCGCTATAAGTTCCAATTTATAGCTGGTGACATCTGGGTTATTAGCAAAAGCCAACTGCGCAAGTAGAATGGTGTCTACATAAGTCGGCTGAAAGTTGCCATAGAAATCGATACTGCCTCGTAATACTTTAGCGTATTCCTTAGCCTGACCGCCATACTCCATAAGCTGCTGAAGAAAGCCAATATCAAAAACAATGTTCTGTCCAATCAGAAACGGTGCCTTGTTTTTGCCACCAGTTTTATGCTTTGCCATAAAAGCTACACATCCTTCCGCAACTTCTTTCAAGTCTACACCCTGAGAACGAAGCATTTCCATTGTAATTGCCGAATACTCCAACGCACGGTCTTCATATTTCATGCTCTCTACCATATCAGTCTTTTTCTTGACGGTCTTCTTACCGCCCAAAAATTCTTTCTTGGCATACGGCGCGATATACATTACATACCGGTCCAGCACTTCAAAAGTGTCAATTCTCACTGCGTGCATTGCTATCTGGGTACATGCGCAATCCTGACAATTAAGACCACCAGTCTCAAAGTCCAAAGTAAAAGCAATTATAGAGTCGATTGAATTTGCCATATTTTTTCGTATAAAATTCCTAATTTGTATTCAAAATCTACCAGAGTTCCGTCGTTATCAACAACAGCATCAAACAATTTATCTGCTATTTCCTCACGTTCTTTGTCTCTGGCTATTCTCTCAGCCGATATGCCAGTCTTATTCGTTCTCTTAATCTTGACCGACATAATGTGAAATAACTGGGGAGGAACTATCCGTCTAAGCTCCTGTAACCCCTTTTCGTCAATCACATAAGAGCATGTCAGACTGTCAAAGAACTGCTCTTTCTCCGTCCAATACTGATAACCGCCAAATTCTGTATAAGCCATCATGCGGTCTTTTGACGGAACTTGTTCCTTGTTTACAAAGAAATGTTCTACGCCATCAGTTTCTTCTTCTCTGATAGGTCTGGTTGTATACGAAACAATCGCGTGCAGACCAAACCTTTTTTGGAGATATTGGGAAGCATAGGTTTTTCCGCTTCCGCTTTCTCCCACTATACAAACAATCAATGTCCTTGTCATACTACGAAAATTTTTGACGCCTTCAAAGTTGCCGTCTCATTCTGTTTTGTAAAGTCTGAATAGGCTACCTTGACATTCAGGCATATAATTTTATTCTTACAATCAGTTAATTCACTACGGTATAGACTATATTTGTCATTCCATATCGTCAAGCGTATGGTATCCAAACCTTGACAAAGCGTTAGCTTCAAATAATATTTTGTCTCGCCAGTTATCTTATCAGAATAATTCTTCTCCTCACAATCCAAAATAGTTGCGCACACAGTGAAATTATTGCCATCGCTGGTGCTTTGAAGAAGGTCCGGTATTCTACGATATGGATATTTGCTTCGATTATACGGTGTGTTCAATCCAGTTGAATCGTAAATACGCTGATAATCAATACTACCAAGAGCACTTATGCTAATCTGTTGCTGTGCCCAGAAATAATGCTTGTCTCGCAAATGCTCTGGAAACTCTTTATCTGCCAGCTTAAAGCCAAGCAATGAAGCAGCCTCTTCCAGCAAATTAAAGCGTTTGGTAATATCCGTAATCCCAGCCAATTCATCAAAGCATCCTGCGATAATCAGATTTCTGACATGGCGCGCATTTATCGGAACACCCTGTGCTTCTTCCGGGTCTTCTGGATTATCCCAATATTCATACTTTAGCAACTTATACTTAAACACTCGTTCAAGAAAGTTTGTAAGCGAAGTAAATGGACCTCTTGTTTCTCTCTCGGATACTATATATTGAACAGTTTTTTCGCCAACAAACTTAATCTTGGAGAGCGACCAATATATTTCATTCTTAACATAGTCCGAGAAAAACTCAGTACCCGACTGGTTAATGTTAGGAGCAACTACCTTTGCCTTCGAACATTCTTCCATTTCTTTCATCAGGTCCGTAATTTCTTCCTCACCAGCCCACTGGAGTGCTACCGTATAGAACGCCGTAGGATATTTCGCTTTTAACCATGCACCGACGTAGGCAGTAACTCCATAAGCCGTAGCGTGGCTCTTATTAAACAAATATGTACCTGCCTTCTGGAACATTTCCCAAATAGCCTTGGCTTCTTCTTTTGGGCAACCGTTTTTCTTTGCGCCAGCCATAAATTTAGGTTCGAGCTTCAGAATCTTTGCCGTCTTTTTCTTCGAAATAAATTTCACCAGCTTCACTCCTTCTCCCAAACTAAATCCGCCAACCTCACGAGCAATAGTTACCAGCTGTTCCTGATATGTAATCTGTCCACAAGTATCTTTCAGAGAATTATAGGTTCCCCACAGATAAACAGGCTCTTCACCGTTCTTAACATCGACATATCTGTCCGCACTACCATTTGCCAAAGTCGCAGGACGAAACAACGCATTGGCAGCAATAAGGTCATTGATGCTGTTCACTTTCATTTCCTGAAGCAAATGGGTCATACCGCGAGAAGACATCTGAAACACGTTCTTCGTATATCCCTTTTGCAGCAATTCATATACCTCCGGGTCATCCAAACCACTTTGCACAATATCCTGAAATGTAATGCCAGCATTGTAATTTTGGTTTGCCAAATCAATAGTCTGATGCAATTTGGATAGCTCCTTAATACCAAGACAGTCATTCTTCAATAATCCCTGCGCGTCCAGAGTATAGCCGTCAAACTCAGAGATAAGCATATTATCCACTTTCTTGATAGGAGTATAGTCAAAACACTCCATTTGCTTGCCGTCTTTCATATCAGGCGTTACGAGCAAGGCAGAAGCGTGAATAGATGATGAACGAGGCTGCCCCATTAAAGTGCGTATGTCCTCAAACAAGCGAGGATGGTCAAACACGAACTTTTTAATCTTCTTGTTTGTCGCAGCAAACTTCATCAGGTCCGTCCAAGTAACTAAATCATCTGGAAGGATAGCCGTCATGTAGTTTACAAGACTAACAGGAATCTTGTGAACTCTGGCAACGTCCTTTATTACTGCCTTAACTTTCAAGGTTGTGAGCGTGCCTGCTGAAAAGACACGCTGTAAACCATCATGATTATATCGCCTTTCAATATACTCCTTGACTTCCTGACGGCGGATACTTTCGAAATCGCAATCCACATCCGGAAGACTGCCTGAAACGCCTTGTGTATATCCCTTGTCTACATAGCAATCTACACAAGGGATTGGCGTTGTTGTATGTTGTGCTTTTACGCTTGTTACTTTCATTGTCGTTAAATTTTGCCAAATTTGCCACCTCTTCGTCTCTGCTCCTTTTCAAAGTCCTTCAGAGCCTTATCCTTGATAATCATTCGTCTTGTAACATAAGAATCCAAGATAATTCCCTGCAATGAACGGCAGCGACTAAGAGCTACATAAAGCTGCCCGGCAGCAAATGTGCCTTTAATATGCAGCACTACATTATCAAATGTCAAGCCCTGCGCCTTATGAACTGTAATTGCCCATGCCAGCGTAACTGGAATCTGAGTGCAGGAACCGATTTCTTTCTTGCGTATCACAGTTTTGGTATTTCCGTCCTCATCGGTCTCCTCGCTGGTTTCATAGCTGTAATTAACCCATTGATGTGTGCCTAATTCGACCAGTTTACCATCATCAGTCATAACAACTACGCTACTTTCCTTGAGCTGTTCAACCTTACCCAGAGTTCCGTTGAAATATCTCTCCATTTTATCATTTACAAGAATCATCACACGCGCACCTACTCGCAATTGCAATTCTTCGTCGCAGCTCAGAGATGGGAAAGTACCTGTTATCTCTGCCTCATACGTTGTTTCTGCTTCGCCTAACTGAGTTGAGTTAATCTCGTCTACAATACGTCTATGAGTTGCAATGTGTAAAGCGTTATCATCTACTTTCTTGGACTCTGTAAAGTCTACGATTTCTGCCAAATCTTCAAGCTGGTCATCGGTAATTGTGTAGTCACGAATACCATTCAGAATTTCAATAAACTGTGGATCAGACTGTCTGAATACCTTGGTCAGCTCAATAACGTGGAAACCAGTATCTTCCTGAAACACCTCGGCATTAAAGAAATAGAAATTCTTGTCATATCGGCTTGCAAGTAACTCCTTTTCATTACTTTTAACTACTGGTGGCAACTGGTAGAGGTCTCCAAACATTACAACTTGTACGCCGCCAAAAGGCTCTTTGATGCTTCTTGCCTTTCTCAGACGATAGTCGATGGCGTCCATCACATCACTACGGACCATAGACACCTCGTCAATGATAAGCAAGTCTAATGCCTGCAATACCTGTTTTGAGGCTTTATTTAGTCCGTGCTTTGCGACTTCTGAGGCGGTTAGAACTCCCAGTGGAAGCTGAAAAAGCTTATGAATCGTTGTACCACCAGCGTTGATGGCTGCTACACCTGTCGGTGCTACTACTACACACTGTTTGTATACTACATCCTGAATGTGTTTGAGCAGTGTTGTCTTGCCACAACCAGCTTTTCCAGTTACATAAATGCAATCATTAGTGTTTTCTATTAGCGATATAACTCGCTCAAATTCTTCTGTTAATATCATATCATATTTCGTTTAATGTGAATACCAAATCTCTATTGTCAAACTTAATATCATCGCCATCTTGCAGCTCATCCGCGTATATTTTGACATATTCTTCACTTTCTCCACGCTTTACCAATAACTCCGCGTCTGGATGAACTTTGTATGTCTTGCCATTTTCCAGAGTAACTGATATGTAATCGGCGGACTCAATGTCTTTTCCGATTATCGTCACCGTGTCTGGCTCCAATCCAGCTCGTTCTGGCAGCAAAAAGCGTTCAAAAATCAATCCGTATTTTATCGGGTCTATCAAAGTAATGCCAAGCAGATACAATACTAAGCAACCGCCAGCTGAACCACGACCGCATCCGACAAGAATATTATTGGCACGCGCCCAGTTACAAGTGTCATACTGAACAAGCATGTAGTCTACGTTATTTGTACTTTCAAGTACATATTTTTCGTATTCCAGCTGCTTGCGATATACTTCTTCTTGACCTTTAGGTACCAGCTTTTTAAAACCTTCCTCTAAGAGCTGGATGAACATCGTGTGTCTGTCACCATATTTAAGCTGTTCCTCCGGTGTCATGTCATATTGTGGCATGAAATTTCGGTCCGTTTCGTACCTCGCTTCGCACGACATGCCTATTTCAACTGAATTAGCGCAAGCTTCCTGAAACATGTTCTCAGCACGCTCTGCATCTTCGAATATATCCAAGAATTGCTGATGAATCTCGTCTATATCCTTAAAATACTGTTCATCGCTTTGCTCATGCGCTGCTCCAGTGGCTATCTTATTTAGCACTATCTTATTTCGGGCATTGTCTTTGTCGAGATAATAGCAATCTTCTATGAGCACAGGAGGCAGCTGGATATTACCGTACAACTCGTTAAAATACATCGCCTGTGACATCAATAGCGGCGTATCAATACGCTCGGCTTTGTATTCGTTGAAATCTACCTGAAAATAGGTTTTCTCAAAGCAATCCAGAAAAGATTGGAGTAACCCTGCTTCGTGATAGTCTTTGAGCCATGCTGACGAAAGCTTATCCATTACCAAATATAGTCCCTTGCTGTGCTCCATTAAAGTAGCTATTGGAATGGTCCTATCTTCAGAATCTACATTGATAGCCTTTTGTATTCTTAACATAGACTGAAGTCCCTCATTGTTTTTAGCGTAAACCTTCGCTCCCACTGACTGCTCACTTTCAATGAAATGTAATGAATAGCCAATAGCATATTTCATTTCAGCGGCTTCACATTCTTGCTGAAGAATCAGAGTTGCAGCCATTGTATTTAAATCGCAAATTCCTATTGACTTATGTCCTAAGAATTTGGCTTTCTTGACCCATTGCGCAACAGAAAAACTGCCATTCAAAAGCTCAAAAGGTGTATGGACTCCCAAATTAACATATTCCACTATACTAACGGCAGGTTTACAAGCTCCTAAATACTTCAATTCGTTAAATTCGAACTCCTTATCGATGTCAAAATAGTAAAATCGATCACCAAACTTGAAGCATATAAACTGAATACTGTCATCTTTATAATACTGCAACTTACACTCAGAAGCATAAGTGACGTTACCTTCCTTGTCAATGTCAAAAATAGACTTCTTATCATCAACTTCCTCATAGACAAACAAGCCAATATCGACAATTTCAAATATATTTGGCTCTGGAAGGATGTTGTATTGTATATGATTTACATCCAACCAAGCCTGCAATTCTTTGTTAATCATATAAAATGTGTTAATTTATATTCAACAATGGTCTTTAAGTTTTGTGAGAAAACATCGAATATATCCCAAAAATCCATATCGTCAAAGTCGGCGGTCTCATCTGGAATATCGGCAATTAAGACATTCTCAAAGCAATCCGACAGTTGGGCAGCTGTTTTGTTAATCGCGGCAGTTGCGTCACCGTCATAGCCTATCACAATGTTTTCAACGCCCTTACGCTGCAACTTGTATACTTGCACATCAGAGATTTTCTTACCAAATGTTGCAACCACAGCCACACGATGATTGTCATACAGTTCAAGCTTACGAGTTAGAGCTATTGCATCAAACACACCCTCGACAATAATCACCGTATCAGTTTCGCCATCAATAACATTGTCATAATTGTATAGCAACTTAACAAAGTCATTCTCAACGCTATTCCGATAACGCATAATCCTATATGTGCCGTCTCTCTTAGCCCGCTCATTGTGCGCATCGATTTCCTGCTTACTCGCCGTATGTCTGGAAACATATCCAACATAACACCCTTCTTCGATAATCGGAAAAATTACATAATCATCAAACTTAAAATTGAATCCCCGTGTTGTTCCCACCTCAAAGAACTCGTAATCTCTGTGCGTAAAGCCTCGCTTCTTCAAGTATGAATTTCGCCATGCTCTGACATAAAATTCCGGCATATCAATCTCTGTCAACTCATCATCAAGCTCCTCGTCTTCCATAAAGCTGAAATCGTCCTGCAACTTATTATCCAGCTTAAAGGTTTCCGTTATCGTCAGGTCGGGTCTTCCGAGGTCCTTTAATAATGTGTTGACATTGCCCACACTATGCCCACAGGAAAAACAATGTGCCATAAACGGCTGCTTCCTTCCGATTGGCTTCCCAATGTAAATTCCGAACTTGTAGCCTGAATGTCCGCAATAAGGACACTCAGGTACAAGAAGGTTTTTGCCAGTTCCGTCTTTCTTCGCATTAAGACTGGATATGAGTTCGAGGATGATATGCTGTTTGTCCTCTTCAGTTATTTCCATGTTTTAATCAAATTGTTGGTGTGACATAAAAGACTTCGTGGTCGTAATCAGTATTGATTGGAAATGTTGGCTGGTCTCGCTTAAAGAATCGTGATTTAGCAATATGGATTCTCATTCGTCCTTCCTTACGTTCCATATCAGACTGGTTCAACGTAATCAAATGTGTCAAGGCTCTGGAAATTCCCTTCGCTTCGGCGCAATTATACTCAGACAGGACCTTAGTTTCATCGTTCAGAATTTCTCTGTTCTCAATCGTAGACTGATAGGTTGTCACAAACCATACATTAAATTCTTCTGCAATATCCTTAAAATCCTGAGATACACGAACTCTGTCAAATCTCTCTTCTTTGTCAGACTTAAAGCGATTACTTGAAGCAACCAAGTCCATCGAATCTACGATGATAACATCCGGTGTGATTCCGTGTGTTTTGATAAACTTGACGATGACATTGCGAATATCTGTACTTGTAATCTTATTTGCGAATTTCGTAAATGCCCTGACAAATACATTTCCGTTAATGCCTTTCATCTTGCTTGTAAACGCTTCCTCTTCACTTGGCGTAAGCCTTGCAGTTTCAATTCGATATGCCTTGGTCTGACAGAACGCAGCATCGTAAGCAGCAACAACTTCTTCCTTAGCACCTTCCAGCTGAATATGAAGCACAATCATGCCGTTCATCGCCTGATACACGCCAAAAAAGCGCGCTGCATGAGATTTTCCGACACCAGTTGAAGCCAATATACATGTCAACTGTTTTCGCAAATCACGATTGTTGTTCAGCTTGTCAATCTCCAGCATACCAAATTTGGAAACAGGACGCTTTCTCACTTCTGACTCTCTTAACGCCTTCAAGTTTGAATATCGCAGCGCAAAATCACCGCAAATATCAACAAATTCATCGCCAGACAGAGTGAAGGAGTTAGACCATTCTGCGAACTCATGCCATAATTGAAACGCCTTACCTCGATTGCCAGTCTTATACGCATCCCCGACTTCTTTGTAGGTTTTTTGGAAACGTACATTGCGAAGATACAATTCAAACTGCTCCACTAAGGCTTCCAGCTTATAGCTTACATCACCAGTTGCATCTACATCTTCCAACAGGCGGCTTACTTGTCTATCATGAGCCAACATTTGATTGATAATGGACCATGTTGGCGCTTTATGATGGCTACTATAATAAGCCTTCAGATTTCTAAGTAATACCTGAAAATCCTTACTGGGAAGATTATCAACCACCAAATATTGAGTAACGATTGAACAAATCAAATCATTGTCAATAGCCATGTGAAATAACTCACATAGGAAATCGGTGGTTAATACTTCTGTTGTATCTATGCTTTGCGCCATTTCAACCTTAATCTATATAATTCTGGATGCAATTTCTTAGTCTCCACTTTACACTGAGCGATATATTTACAGCGTGCGCACACATCAGAGGCAGGTGACCACATCAATGTGTTGGTCTTACAAAGCATCAAGCAATCATCGCCATATCTTTGATTATTGCGCTTATATTCATCGTCTGCCTGCATTTCTACATATCCTTGATACGGATGTTCATGTTTCCATGCGTTACATACTTCCTCACGGCTAAAGTTGCCTATTGACAGCCATTGGTTCTCAAAGTGCATAGTCGTATGATTGTGGAAGGCAATGTATTTCTCGCGAGCCGCTTCCTTAAACAAGCTTTTGACATTAGCAGTCGTTGAATAAGCTGGGTTATGCCTGTGACGATAGAGCTGAAAGATGAGGTAATTCCCTACGGCATTACGAGGGTCATTCACCATCAATTCGTTCTTCACCCATATCGCCCATTCTGTCAATATCCTGTCCATCTCCCCACCACCCGGAGTCGCTATCTTGAACATCTGAAGTGTCGAACGGACAGCCGTCCAAAGCTCTAAGTTTTCCATTTCTGTTTAATATTTTACGAAGTTGCTTTCTTGCCAAGAACAGTCGCGTTCGAATCGCATCCAAACTGTTATGTTTGATTGCTCCCAGTGCATATTCTCTTTCTGCAATCTCTTTCATTTGATACCCTGAAAGCTGCATTAAGAAGATACGTCTGTACGATTCTTTCAACTGGTCCAAAGCATAAACAATTTCATCACTGTAAAATTGAGTGTAATTATCAAGGTTGACCTCAAAGTCTTCCCTGTCATTCTCGTTACTAATGTCAAATGAAGAATTTGGGATGTCTTCTACGTTTACATCATCTGTCCTACGCTCCTTTTTTTGACGATTCATCTCTAAATTATAGACGCATCGTTTTGTGCAGATATGAATCCACGTCTGAATGGATTTCTTCTCGTCGTAAGTAAGAATGTACTTGTACAAATTAGTTAAAGCGCTCGTATAATTCTCCTCAACATTTTCTGCACTGAACGAATAGTCGATACATAGCCTATAAACCATGTTGAGATTCGGCATGATGTATTTCTGAAACAGCTCGTCCTTCAATTGTCTTTCGCTGTCGCTGGGTTGGTGTTTCTGTGCCATAATTCTGCAACATTTTGTTTAAACACGTCTTCCATCTTCAATTTGTGTCTCCGACAATAATCCACCCATCTTCCATTACAGTGCAAGAAATATCGTCTTACTTCACTATCGTCTTGCTTCTTTTCTTCCAGAAACTCTGAAAAATCTGAGAGAACCTTAGCCAATGCAGCTGTATGCTTTACGCTATTTCTCTCCGCCTGTCGCTTGTATCTTCTCTGTAAGCTCATTTTGTGCCTCCTTCTTGATATTATATGTTCGAACAAACCATTTATAGATGTGCGTCGCATCTGCCATGTTATCATCAATTGGGTCGATGTGCCATCGGCTTTTACAAGCTTCAATCATCATCTTTTTATCAGCCCGACCATTCCCGGTTGCCCATTTCTTAACCGTGGTGATATTGGCGAAACATGGCTCAGGTATTTCCATATCTTCAGCTAAAAGATACAAAACACCGCGCAACTCCGACAATTTACGAATTGCCATAAAATGCGCACCAGCGCCTGCGTTTACGTCCTCTGCAACAATCATTCTGACTTTGTTTTTAGCACAAAAATCATAGAGAGTGTCCGCAAAAGCCTTGTGTATTCCGCAGCCTCTTTTTTTCGCTATTTTCGCCAAATCCCACGTTCCAGCTTCTGCTGGGTGATAATAACCGCAATGCGTCGCTATATCAAGCGCTAAAACATTGCTCCTTGTTAATTCATCTAAAAATTCTTTGTTAAACATTATTTATAAATAACTGGTTCCATTCTCTTTGTTTACCGTCAAACGATGAGGGTAACTTTCGCTTGTCAGACCATGACTTACGACCAAGCAAGTTTTCTTCAACTTACCGAGAACTTCCAGCATACTGGATAGTCCGCTTTCGTCTACCGCTTCAAGTATCTCATCTAAGATGAGTAAGTCAAGTCCTCCGAATGGCGCTGCGTCAATGTTGCAAAGCTCATTTAGAGCTAAGACATTAGCCAAGTTCACTCTGGCTTTTTCACCCTCTGAGAATTTCTCATAAGAACCGCAGTCTACGCCATCTCGCAGCAAAGATACAGAAATTTTATCTTTTATCTTACCACTTTTCAAAATTGTGAAGCCTGAAAGCGAAATTTGTATATCAGAACCAATTTCTTCCAAGAAATTATTAGTCATGACAGCCAGAGCATCAATCTTAGTGTTAGCAAGATGCGTCTTGAAACCTACAAAGCGTTCCTTCTGGACCGTAAGCTTGTTTTGCTCCAAAGTCAGTTGGTTCAGCTTGTCGTTTGCTTCTTGATACTGTACCTTGTACTTCTCCAGCGTATCATTCATGCCAGCAAGTCTATCTTCAATAGTCTTATCGCCTGCGCCATTCTTCAAATCATCAATTTGCTTCTGCCAAGCCTTAACATTGCCCTCGGCGGTATAGATACTATTTTCCAAATCAGAAATATGACGAGAGTTGTCGCTGATTTTACGCTGTATAAGAGCATGTACTTCATCAAAAACCTGCTGACACATCTGTTTAAGCGTAGACTGATGGTTCAAAACGATGCTCTGAGCCTTATTGAGCTTACTATTTGCCTCAAACAGCACATCACCTATACGTTGTACAGTTGTCTGCTTTTCCTTGCGCTCTTTAGCAATCTGCTTACATGCCTTATCGCTTTCATCCATAAGATCGCCAAGCTCTTTTGACTTAGCGTTGTTGCTATCCCATTCAGCACAAGCACTCTTATAGCTACTCTCTGCCTGAGAAAGAGAATTTTTCTCGCCAGTGAGCTGTTCCAATACTTCTTCGTATGTTGACTCACTATTCAGTAAGAATTTTTCTCCGCACTTTGGACATTGTACAGCACCATTTATCTGCGCTTCAAGGCGATTGATAGCCTCTTTGTGCTGTGAAACTTGTTTGTTAGCATCTTCCTTAATAGAAGATAAAGTACGCATAGCTTCTATAACACTAACGCGCTCTTTGGTGTATTCCTCGATATGCTGCTTTAGCTCTTTCTCTTCTTGCTCTGCCCAAACAGAATACTCTTCCAAGGCTTGCTCCGCCTTATGCTGCTTCTGCTTAATAATCTGAACATCTTTCTGAAGTGTAGCAACGTCATCTTGTGCTCGCTTTAATCTAACTGCGCATGTGTCAGACTTCATAATCCAAGCACCGCTGTTCCAGCTAATATTATATTGATTCAAAAGGTCCTCAACATCATTAACGAACTTCTCAAACGAGTCAAGCATTTCAATATCATCAACATCTGCCTCAAGGTCTCGGTAATCTGAAAGCAAATTTTTTGCACCATTCAGCTGTGACTGGAAATCTTTGATTGTTTCAGTACGGTCTGTAATCTTGCTTTCCAATTCTTCAATCTGTCGAGGAATATCATTCTGTGCCGTTAAAGCTCTCTGCTTTTCATCTTCAATGCTTTGCGTCATTGTAGACACCATTCCTTCCGTGCGAGCGACTTCAATAGCTTGCTTTTGCACGCTTTCTTTGCTATTCTCCAAATCTTCTACTACCTTGTCAAATGCACCGTCGATCAGCTCTGCGCCTGATAAAGCATTGATAATCTCCTTTTTTTCTCTATCTGAAGCAGACAAAAAAGAACAGTACTTATGCTTTGACAAGATGAAATTGTTAAACAGATTATCCTTAGATATGCCGATGTATCTGAGGATAGCAGCGTTATACTCTGTTACAGAGTTAAGTTTGATTTCCTCAACTATTTCATTAGTAGCCATAGAAAATAAGCGCACAGTCTGACCTTTCTTACGCTCCAAGCTACGCTGAATCTTGTAACCCAATTCTTCCTGCTCGTTATATAGTACAATCTCAACCATTGTACTATTTGCTTCATTGTTGATAATTTCGTCTGCCGTTACCTTACGCAACGTATCTCCGGTTAAGCCAAAGGCAATAGCCTCAATCAATGCAGATTTGCCAGAACCGTTAGAGCTTTGCTGGTCGTTATCTTTGTTATTACCAAAGATTAAAGTAGCAGCCTGCTGTACTGGGGCATACTTAAACTCCTTAAAAGAGCAAAAGTTTTGTGCTGAAATAGATTTTATTGTGTACATAATTGTTATTGTAAAGCGTTATTGATATATTCGAGACCAAGCTTGCTATCATATCCATTCTTCTCGCAATACTGTTTGTATTCCTGAGAAATGGAAGTCTTATCAAACTTATTGTCAAAATTAGATACTACTGGCGAGTTGTCTTCTACTGCTTTTGATTCGGTATCAAATACAACCTTAGATACGCCAGCATCTAACAGCTTTTGTTTGTCTACCGTTTTAACGTCTTCATTGTTGCAACTGATAACTACACGATATTTAGTGTTCTTGTCTCCAAGCTGACTTTTTACGCTTGCAACATCGTCATAATCTACATTGATTGTCGAAAAACGAGTATTGACCTGATTCTTGACAAACTTAGTGCTGCCATCGCTATATAGCAATGTATAGCCCTTTTCCTCGTCTTCGCCAAAATCATGCTGTCTGGATGCACCAATATATTCGATATTGGTTCCTGCAATCTTCTTTCTGTCATGATAATGACCTACAAGAACAGAGTCAAAACAATCGAATATACCAGTAGGCAGCTCATCGTCCATAGGTCTTGTCAATCCACCCTTTATACCCTGATGGCAGTAAAGAATGTTTTTCATTTTTGGATTCAGTGTTGTAATCATCGTATTGTACCTGTCAGTAAAAGAGCCAGATTCATAAAAATAGCTCATAATGTACAATACAGTATCGTCGCTTATTTCAAAAGCTTCAAAATCGTCAACGATAAATATATGCTCATCTGTAGCGCCTAATGCTTTGAAAATATGGTTATATCCAACAAAAGAATCACGGTCCACCTTATCGTGATTTCCCTCAGCTACTACAAGGTCAAAGCCCAAAAGACAAGCTTGACGATACGCTTCCCATACTGTCATCAACACGTTTAACGGCTGGGAAGCTGTGTTTTTGAATGTATCTCCACCAATCACAATCAAACTAACTTGATTATCTTTAGCGATTGTTAGCGCCTCTTGCCAATTTAGCTTGAACTGCTCAATATTAGATTGTGAGATATGTATATCGTTTAATAATAATGCTACTGGTTTCATATTTGTGTGTTAAAAAAGCGGGCGTATCGTACAGATACGCACCACTTAATGATAAATATAATATATAACTCTTATCTTGGGCTATGAGCAAGATTACGAGCAGGACGTGGACGGCGCGCAGGCTCGTTTGTATCATCGTTATGCTCGCCCTTCGATGGAGTAGATGCAGGCTCATCATCCTCGTCTTCTTCCTCTGGCGCTGGAGCTGGTGTCTGTTCTGCCTCCTCAGCTTCTGGCTCATCTTCAGGAGTCTCGCCGTTATCGCCAGCTTCCTCTCTTTCAAGATAATCCTCAATATCAGCCAAAACAGCCTCAATGCTCTTAGTACGAGTAATAACCACATCAATGTCATGAGCGTCGCAGAACTCTCGAATATCGTTCTTCAACTGGCTATACTCTGGAGTGCCTGCTTTTAATCCGTCTTTTTCAAGAGCCTTAGCCTTATCGTAGAAAGAAGAAATCATATCGTCAATGTTCTCTTCTTTGCTATCCTCCTTACCATTCAGAGAGAAATGACTTGTATCGTCTGGCGACAACCAGCCCTTTACCTGCTCAATAGCGTCCTGAACTTCCTTTGAGTCAAATACAGACAGATTGTGCTTTGCGTCGTACTGCTTCAAGTACTCTATGGTTGCTTCCATAGAGTAGCGAGAGTAATGATATATTGTGTCAGGGATTCTTGGTGCTGCAATCAATGCTTCCAATACCTCCTCGCTCAAATTATCAACACGGCGTGTCTTGATGGTAAACTGATACTCGGTCTTACCGCCCTCACCCTCTTTCTTGTAAATCTCAATAGGGTAAGCCTGAATAGATGAAATAGGGCATGAAGCGTCTGGCACCTCTTTGATTAGCTCTGCCCACTCACTCATCTTACGGTCCTCCAACTCCTTATACTGTGCATAAGACAGTTGGAGTATCTGAATACCGTCTGTTGGCTTGTTCATATCAAGGATGTACATAGCGCGCTTAGAATCCCACTTCAAACCGCCAGAGAAGCTGTTGCTCTTAATACGCTTACAAATGTCCTGAGAGTCAGCGTACTTGTTCAAAGCGGCAGCAACGTATGCGTCAACAATATCGGCTGGAAGTCCTGCATACTTACCTCGAACAACGGTAACATATCGCATTTTCTTATTATCGCCAGCGATACCAAGTGTAAGCGACTGGATAGGATACTCGTAAGACTTACGATCACCTGCAAATTTAGGCTTACCATCTTCACCCACAACAAGCTCGCCATTCTCGTTAATCAACGGAGCATTAGGAAGGATTCTTACAAGATAACGGTCATTCTTGTCCATCTTGAAGAATTTCATCGCTTTCTTCTTCGCCTCTTCTGCGGCTTTTCTCTTCGCATCTTCAATAGTCTCTCCACTCTGCTGAAACAATGCAGCGTAATTTTTAACGTCTGTCATAAAAAACTTAAAAAATAAATTAAACAATATTACTTAAACTTCTCTATTTGAGATATACTCTCTCCATTGGTCTGTATATGCCGAAGCGTAAGGTGCTTGCGCCTCTTTAGGCTGAAGCTCACTTCTTTCAGTAATCTTAATACCCCATGTCTGGTCGGCATATTTAATCACGTTATCAGTAAAATCTTGCAAGATTTTGCTTTTTTCCTCTTTAATGTCTTGAAATGTAAAATCTTCGCCATCAATTTCTACGGTTCTAACCGGAGCAAATTTTCTTTCGAAAAATTTATACAAGCCATCAACAGATATATTTGTCTGTGCCGATATTTCTTTCAGCACAACGCCGAACAAATACTTTAAAAATGGAAGCGCACGGTTACGCTGATAATCCATTACCAAAACGCGGTAATCTCCATCTGGTATCTTGTTCAGTTCGTGTCTCAGCAAATCGATACTGTATTCGCCGTTACATTTGATTATTGACAAGTCTTTAACAATCATATAATTAGCAATGAATAATGTTTTAACTCTGATGCAAAGATAAGGCACTCATTTTCAAAAACCAAATTTTTTATATTTTTTATTTTAAACATTTTTCTTAACAAACTGATAATCAGTAATAAAAAATTTTTGATTTTAGAAAAATTACTTATTTACAAAATTACAATAAAAAAGTACCGGGATTTCCCGGTACTTAATTATAAGAAAAAGTCTTTAATTTACGGTCAATGTAATACAATTCATTAGTAGCCGTAGGAATGAACTTTGTCTTTGGTCTCAATCCTTCCAACCTATACTTCCTTAAAGCTAACCAAAATTGCCGAGTATGAAAGAAAGCTTCATCACTACGATATGCTAAATTTTCAATCATATATACTGAAGGGTCTTTCTTAGTCTCTTCTGCAACCGCCATAATCAGACTATACTCTATTGGAGTTTCGTGCATAAGAAGCCATCCAAGCCGAGTTTCTTTAAACTCCACCTTTCTTCTTACCCTTTTTCTTCTTGGGCTGGGTTTTTTCTTGGACTGGGGCAACTTGCGTGACGATACTAACACACGTTCTTGTCCTGTCTGCTTCTTCTTTCTTATAGCGGCGGATTTCTTGGATAAATTCGCGCTGCTCTCTGATGCGTTTTTGCGATTCAATATCATTCTTCAAATTTATAATTCCCATTGATACTAATATTAAATTAAACCATATAGCTAAAGCTCAAATTGATCGTCTGCTTGTATCCAGCACCTTGATAGCGGACACATTTAACCACTCTGCTGCCGGCTTCTATTCGATAATGGAACTCGCCATCCCAGTTACAGCTATACTGGCACGGATGAACCGGTGGGGAGACAGTGTTAGGCAACGTAAAGCAAACGCCGTTTCTCATTGTTCTGAATGTGCCCTGAACGAACACTATGTTTCCAAACTGACGAACCCATATATCATCAATATCAAAATTCTTTCCTGTATTGATACGAATCCAGCCAGTATCAAATAGCTTTTCTTGCATATCACCTATATAAGCTGCGCCAATATTAGAACAAATAGCACGCTTACGATTTACTAATTGTTCTGTATAGTCAACAGCAGTTGGTGACAATCCAAATGTAGCAATATCTGAAAAGGCATTAGCCATAGTAGGACACAAAGCCGCTACATCGTCGCGCGACATAGCACCAATATCTCCACGGACCTGAGAGGCACTTGTACGGCGAACCAATTCAGCCAAGCCGGAGCTAAATGCAACATATCTGTCATCAGCCGCCGTTTTGGAGTAAACATTATCGGCATTTGCCTTTGTGTTCAATGCGGCAGTCACTGGCGCAAGCAAAGCATACGCAGACAACGGTGTGCCTTGAACAACCAAATTACCCGATATATTTACATCGCTATCCAGCTTAATACTTCCAATGATATTCTTAATAATAAAATCGGAAGTATTGACATCTGAATAGCCGACAGATGCCATATTTTCACCATCTTTATCCTTCCAGTCAATTGCCTTAACCAAGGCAGGATTTGACTTGCTCATCGTTGTATGCTGCAATGTAATGCCAGAATAGCTTGATGCAGCCGTAATCTGAGCAGCTATTTGCATTTCATGTTCAGAGCCGTCGATAAAGACCACTGTCGTACCCTTACCGTCTCCAATCCTCAAATCACGGAATTTAGTATAGCCACCGTCAAATCCAACGCAGTTTAAATCCAAGCTGCCATCATCGGCGTTAACTCCATCATTATATATTGCGCTATTGGTAATTGCGACGTTGCCGCCTTTTACAGTAGTTGCAATTACTGAAGATGCAGTGATACGACCAGCCGCATTGATTCCTGCGATGGTCTGTGTGCCAGCCTTGAACAATAAATTGCCCTCTTTGGTTAGCTGAATTGAATAGTCAGAATCAACCACCGAACGGATAACTAATGTACCATCCTGACTATATTCAATGTTACATTGACTATTGCCGCTTCTAATTTTATAGGCTCCACTGTTTACAGCTTCAACAAAAGATACTATTGACTTAAAAGATACAGCGCCAGCCACTTCCTGCTCTGAATCAGTATTCAAGATAAGGGCGTATTTACCAAAGAAAGCGTCGTTAATAGTATCTTTGGTATTATCCGACCTAATTAAGATATATTCAGGTACATTGCCCGTCACAGCATCGGTTGTGTTCGGAGGCAATGTTAAAGCCTGAACGCTATAAACTGTACGTCCTACTTTATCAGCGCTATCAGCATAAGCGACTGATTCCGTGTAATTATACTCAGCCAAATAGACTGGAAAACTTGCGACTGCATTTGTCCCCGGAAAATAGCGAATCTTGCCATTTATATATACAAAGCCGCTGGAAATTCTAACTCCATTGACTTCGCAACCCGATATGACGAAATTATCACAGCCGTCAAACATCTTGTTGATAGCTAAAGACAAATCTTGTAGATTCAGAATATCATCTACATAAGTATGTCTTCCGCCAGTTTGCGCACTAAATTCTATCATATTATATGAATTTTATATTATACGTTTTACCTGCAATACGGTATCTGTCTGTCCAATAAGAGATAATATTTCTCACCTCTCCAGTAGATATAATATCCGTATTGATAGCTGGGCAGTTGATAATAAAGCTATAAGCGCTGGTATCCGACTGCTCATTCTCATATCTCAAAACGGCTTGCGGTTCTGCCCCTTTCAGCTCTCCTTCTTGTCGCATAATGACATCTTCAGGACTCTCAGCCCTTGCCCAATACATTACAAGACCGTTGCTTGTTCCGTCAGTAATGGTTATTCGCTGTGTTGAATCAGCGAAATATTTTCTTAGCTTATAAGTCAGAAAATATTCAAACAATATAACCTGAGAGGTCATTGCCGCTTCCATGCGCTTCTCATAAGCCCACTGTTCCCATTTTTCCTGCGTATCTTGCAACGGAGAAAGAATCGCCTGTACAAACAGGACCAGCTTTCTGCCTCCAAGAAAATGGGGCATTAGCTGGTTAACCAAATTGCTTACTGAAAAACTATATTTTCTCATTCTTCACCTTCAACTTTAAGTACAATCGCTTCTCTGTATGTCGGGAAATCGGCTTCCGCTCCTTCTCTGGTACTTTGCTTCAAAAAACCCGAAGACGTTTTTGTCATTCGCTCAATTTTCTGCAAACCGCCCTGCTCTATCTGGTTATCATCGTCATATTTAGCAATAAATACGCCCTGTTCCTCTCCTTGCGCTGCCATTGGATCCATGTAGACATCTGTAACATGCTCTGCGCTTTGTATCGCATCGATAATCTTCTGCACATAAACATTGCTATCAAACGACATGTTCTCAATATAATCAGACAGAGCAGTTTCAATATTTGTATACATTGCATCCTCTGAAATAGCTCCATCATAATACACCGTCAGACGCGGAACAAGGACATCGCCCTTACGACTGACTACGCGAGTCTTCACTCCAGCAAACTTAATCTGATTCATGTAGGCTCTGGCTGACAACAACTCTTCATAAGAAAGCTGCTCCAATGAACTACCCTCGCCCTTGGCTACTTTCAGAATCAGCACATTGTCTTTATAATCAGTGTTGTATTGTTCCTCGTAGGATACTCTGGTAATAAGACATTTGCTTGAATCCTCGTTCTGGTAATAGAATGAAGTTCCCGATTCATCAACAACCAAAGAATCTCCATACTGCCATTTCTTCATCGCATTGGCGTAATATGCTGCCGTACCATGTATCCTGCCTGCCATAATATTAGCAAAATCAATCATAAATGTATCCAGCAATGTCTCAAACGAATACACAACTGAAGAAGCAGTATATGTGATGGCGTTAATGATAGACATCTTACTATCATTGTTCAGCGAATTAAGATTCAAATACTCATTTCTTTTCTGAACAGCCGAATTATATATATCACTTAATGTTCTACTCATACGCTATATGTATAAATATGTCCGTTAATATCAAACTTCCACACACCAGCCTGATTCCAGTCTGCTTCATGTGTTATTACATAGACAGCCTCCATTCCAGTAGTGATGACATAGTTGCCAAAACCATCTTTTTCAGGCTCTCTATATTCTCCTAATGGAGATATGTCCAACTTTACTTCACACGGTCTGCGTGTTCCATAATGACTGGCTATATAAATAAATAGTTCGTCAATAGCACCCAGATTTTCATAGGTGTTATTGCTTAACTCTAAATACTGTAAGTTCAAGTCTTTAAGGTGCATCAAAGACTTGACTCTATGTTTTGAATATACAACGCTGTATAATTCACGCGCTAATGTCAATGAATCAATATTGACTGTACCGCCATTGGATATGTATTGCTCAATCTGGAAAGATGACAAGATATACATTTCTCCATGCAACTTGGACACATCAAGGGTCTGGAATGTAAAATTGCCATAGAATGTAATGATACGGGCAGTAGTAGTTTTGTTATCGAAGTAATGGCTATATTCCTTAATTTCACCATTTTGCATGTTGATGCTTTCCAAATCACTATTGTCTCCCCAGTCGATTACAAGTTTCCCATTTCCTGACCAAGATATTTTAATTAGCTCCTCATCCTTATCCAGTTTAAGGACCATTCTCTTTGTCAAGTCACATTGCTTGTATTGTATATGCCGTTTGCCATTTGCTACTATTGCCTTTCGCTTATCAATAGCATCCAGCATATCCTTATTTACGACAAGACCAGAGTCATACTCCAGTTCATCGCCAGCCTTTAATTCCGTTCCCAATCCCAATTCTGAATTTAGGAACAGCAAATAAGAAATTCCTTCAATAGAGCCGTACAATGTAACAGCTACATCGAACAAATTCTGTCCTTCTTTAACTTTATACACTGCCATTTGCCTCTGAAAAATCTAAGTCTAACACTAACTTCTTTGTATCATCATCGTAATACGCATTGCGTACCACGGTTTTTTCCTCACTAAATTCAGCTTGAAGAACTCTCGCCAAATCAGTAGTAGATATATTCGAGTTCAGATATAAAATCATACCTACGCCAGACGCCGGATAACGATAATAGTTGCCCGGAACACAGCGCAGCAATAAATTTCTATTCTGGATGTTCGCTTCAATCTGTTCAAAGTCTAAATCATCAGCAGAATATAACACCGCTGTTCCGCCATCAATCACAACATTGAACATAAAATCTTCATTGACCTCAAATAGCTGAGATATGTTCAGTCCGCTGTGCCTACTAACCACACAGTCAAAAACATCATCACCAGTATTAGGGTTAGCGATGAATCTATTGTTATTACCATAAATTCGTGCAAATCTTATTTTTAATGGTTTTTCAATTGGAGTATATGGGATTTTTACAATAGCCCCAACAGTCTGAAGACGGCGAATGTCAAAGCTGGCAGGGATAAATATGGTGCATAGCACATACGCATCCATCTCTTCCAACTCCACTTTACGGACATTGGTATGGATTGTTTCTTTCCATACAATATCGCCAGCAGCCGTGTCTATATGAATATCTTGTCGCATATACGATAACTTTAAAAAGAATAGAGAGAAAACTGACAACCAGTTCGCTCTCTATCGAATTTTAATAAGTGTAATATACTGGCTCGTAAGAATCGCCATAATCCACCGTAACATCATCTTTCATAAATTCAATACGCAAACGGTCATAATTGGCATCCGTCATTTCCGGCTTAGGCTCATAGCAATCATCTATCAAAAACTGACAATAATCATCGTAATAATATCTTCCCAAATAATTAACCAATGCTTGCTCTAAATTAAACTGACCTGTATCGCTACCATTAGGAATCTGCGCTTGAACGTATGAATAAAAACTATCTATACTGAATGAATTACGACGATCTTCTACCCAAAGCGTAAACGTAGAGATAAATTTTGTATATTGCTCATACGTTCGCCAGCACACAAAACATTCACCGTGATCGTGCTGTGAACTTATGTATATCTTATTTTCGTTCACACCACTGGTTACGGCACTCTTGAATATTGACGCTGTTCGCGTTCTCACAGGTTTATGGTTAGTAGCCGCACTAACTGTATACAAAGATTGCAAGCTCTCCGTTAAAGGTTCGCCATAAAAAACATCCCGTGACACACCATGCTGACTATATTGCGTTGTTAACACTGCATCCGGAACAATAGTATCAACGCTATCGTACAAAGTGCCAACATAACCATACTGAAAATTATAATCAGTATAGTATTGCCGCTTTAAGCGCTGAAGGGTCGTAGCACGATTATAATACAAATCTATTGAAACAAAATTTACTATATCAGTTCCAAAACCAGACCTATATTCTTTTAAGGTATCAAAAGACGCATATCCTCTAACACCTGTCATTGCTACGCTGTAAATCACATTGCCAGCTGTATCAAGTATTATCAGCATCGGGGTGTCTGCTGGATAATCATTATTATACAGTAATGGCTGTTCTACATCATTCACAAATATTGTTCGGTTTTGTTCATTGTTCATAGCAAAACGTAAACGCACATGCCCATCTAAATCTTTAACATTCAATGACAAAGCTGAAATAGCC
>Ga0326511_10000082_pt1 | contig 68827 bp, 56 predicted proteins | sample 0_2496_0518_D_FD_203701 | JGI IMG/M metagenome (GOLD analysis project Ga0326511, IMG submission 203701) | Bovine rumen microbial communities from UC Davis, California, United States - 0_2496_0518 | ecosystem: Host-associated > Mammals > Digestive system > Stomach > Rumen | place: USA...
AATCCTGTTCGATACCCGCGCTTTCGAGCTTCAGCGTCAGTAATGCTACGGAAAGCTGCCTTCGCAATCGGAGTTCTTCGTGATATCTAAGCATTTCACCGCTACACCACGAATTCCGCCTTCCTTCAGCACACTCAAGAAACCCAGTTCACGCTGCACGTCACCGGTTGAGCCGGTACATTTCACAGCACGCTTAAGCTTCCGCCTACGCTCCCTTTAAACCCAATAAATCCGGATAACGCCAGGACCTTCCGTATTACCGCGGCTGCTGGCACGGAATTAGCCGGTCCTTATTCATGAGGTACCTGCAATAAGCTACACGTAGCCCACTTTATCCCCTCATAAAAGCAGTTTACAACCCGTAGGGCCGTCGTCCTGCACGCTACTTGGCTGGTTCAGGCTCCCGCCCATTGACCAATATTCCTCACTGCTGCCTCCCGTAGGAGTCTGGTCCGTGTCTCAGTACCAGTGTGGGGGACCTTCCTCTCAGAACCCCTACTGATCGTAGCCCCGGTGGGCCGTTACCCCGCCGGCAAGCTAATCAGACGCATCCCCATCCCATGCCGATGAATCTTTAGTGCAATTCTGATGCCATCGTCGCACAACATCAGGTATTAGGCTCCCTTTCGGAAGGTTATCCCTGAGCATGGGGCAGGTTGGATACGCGTTACTCACCCGTGCGCCGGTCGTCATCAATCGGAGCAAGCTCCAATCATGTTACCCCTCGACTTGCATGTGTTAAGCCTGTAGCTAGCGTTCATCCTGAGCCAGGATCAAACTCTCCATTGTATAATTTGTATCGTTGTCCAGGAATACCTAGGATAACCTAAGTAAACCTATGACGTATCTCTGTCCCAGAACGCCTTTCCTGTCATTGAGTCAAGAAACACCTTATTATATAATATAATGACGGTTCGTTTACCCAAGTACTCAAATGAGTACTCGCTTCTTGTACTTCTTCTGTCTATGTAAATCTTTCAAAGAACGCTTATCTTTATGCCACCACCCCCGTTTTGAGGCGAAAGCGGGTGCAAAGGTATGCTTTTCCGGCGAACCATCCAAACTTTCCCAAAGGAATTTTTCGGATTTAACAAACGTTTAGACTTCAACTTGACCTATATCAAGAATATAAACACAAAAATAAACTTACACCTTATTATATAATATAAGACACCAAATATTATCGCCACTTTTTATGATTCATTCGTGTCAATTCATATCATTTGTGGTTGCTAATTATTAACTCCTACTCTAACTCTAACTCTCCCTAAAGGAGAGAGAGTAGTTTGTACAGCAAATATTCTTTCAAGAGAACATTTTTGGATTTCTTTATAATTGAATTTGTGGTCTGCTAAATAGTAGGCTTTTCTTTAAAGAAACTCACAAACTCATCAAAGTCTGATAATATTTCCTTTAAATTAGGATTTGAGCGCTGCACAATAACAGCAGCATAGTTAGATATTCCTTCTGCTATGATTTCCGCCACTTTTATGCAATATTTATCACTATTCACATATTCGCTGAACCACCGAAGGAATAGTCTATCACGCATAGCTTGCCTATTATCACCTGTTTCACATTGATAAAGCAAAATTTCGGGATTAGACAAGAAGAATTCTTCAATAATTCGGAAAATTGTTTCTCTCAACAATTTATCATTTGGTGAAGGTCTTCTATTTTCGTTGAGAATACCGAACTCGTATGCACCTTCTTGCCAGATAGTATGATCTGGAATAAAAACTATACGATAAAGAACATCGAAATTAGTCTTAAAGCCATAGGCACCATCACCAACTTCCCAAACAGAATATGGTGTATGCATATTAAGACGATTTAGGTCTAATGGCTTCATCGATTATTTCAATGCTTGTTGTCTTAACAGAGTAAATTCTTGTTCTGTGCGTTCAACCCAATCCTTCTTGCGTTCTATCATTTTTTTGAACGCTGCTAATGCTTCTTTTCTACTATTATATTTTACTGCTTTAAACATAAACATTCTTTCTTTTTTAGCACCATAGTACGGGGGCAAAGGTACGAATAAGCGAGGACAAAACCAAAAAAAAATCGTTTTTTTTGATTTGATTTAAGAACCGCTTGCAAATCAACAAACGCACCGCTATATCTCATAGCGGTGCGTCAAACAAATAATAAAATTTATAACTCAAATGTTAGTGTCGGGCTTCACAGCTGGACATAACGAATCAAAGAAGCCCCCTCCCATCCTCCCCGTTTAGGGGGAGGGGTTCAAACGGAGGCTTATTTCTAATATTCTTCGTCTTCAAATTCGTCCCACGAGTCATCATCGTCGGACTTACCTGGAGTCTCCTCCTCTTCTTCGTAGGCGAAGAAGTCGAAGCCTTTGGAATTAACTTGAATTTCCTGACCATCAGTACCACCGCCGGCACCACCAAATTGTCCTTTGCTCACAGTATCCATCAGGTGTGATTCTATATGTATTACCTTTGTTTCTGGTTTCTTATATGTATTTGCCATAATTATTTCGTTTTTAAAGATTTGTAATAGCGAACCCCACGCCTCCCCTTTTTTGGGGAGACGAGAGGGGTCTTTTTTATTTTCTTAATACCTTTTTACCATTTACAATCACGATGCCATTGTAATTCTTGCCTACCTTCTGACCAGCGAGGTTGTACATCGGAGCATTAGCATTTATGATTGCGTTATCGTTAACGTTAAGGTTCGTGATGCCTGTTGTTTCATTGTCATCAATCAATGAAAGGAAGCGAGCGCCCTGAGTATTGCTTGTCTGCAAGTATGCCTTTCCTGCACCTACAGTAACGTTGCTATCAACGAGGAACAAGCCTGTCCTACCAACATTTGCGCCAGCGGTTGCCGTACCAAGAACATACTTGTCGTCTGTGCTTGGAGAAGCAGCACCGATTTCTGTTGCTGTTGTACAGCCTACAATCAGGTTGCCTGTCGTAGCATCAGCATCGGCTGTTGTTGCTGTAGCGGTATAAGCATGACTTGCTTCTTGGCCTTGAATAAAGTATCCTTTACCTTTTTCGAGTGTAGTTACAGGAGTTACTTCTACTGATGTACTGTTAACATCGGTTACGATGTAAGCCTGAGCACCTTCGCTCAACGTACAGTTGCTTCCTGGCGTGAATGAGGCCCAACCACCAGCGTTTGTGGTGACAGTAGTGGTTGTACGAATTACCTCGATGTAATCAACATAACCATTCCAGTTGTATGTGTCTGTACGCTTAACAGCGATAGAGGTCTTACCTTCAGCTGCTGCGGGCAGTGCAAATGCGTTAATACCCAGAATACCCCTTGTTCCTGTGTTCAGCACCAAATCGTCACCGCTGTACATTGCAAGGGTGCCAGGAGTGGTATCAGCAGCCTTTGTGGTGTGTACGACGATAACATCACCTTCCTCGAAAGTCTTGCTGTTTGCAAGAGTAAGAGTTATGTAAGCTTTTTTACCAAACTTGTAACCACCTCCTAATGATGAATTCTCAAGGGACACTGTAGCATTACCACCGATAGTACCAGTCGCTGTGCCTGCATTATAATCAGTTACAGCAACTTTGATGATTGAAAAACCTACCAAATTTGGATCCTGAGCCACAATCATTGTCGTTGTCTTTGTACTGTTCGTATTGTATGTATATGTCAGGGTTACGTTAGCATAACGAGTTACAGGAGTGGTGTTAGCACTATTTGTGAATGCCACTGTTCCGCTTCCATTTGCGTTGAGTGTAACAGTGCCAAGAGTAATCCAGCCAGCATCAGTAGTCGCAGTGACATTGCCATTATGAGCAGAATGATAGCCAACATTATATGCTATATTGCCTCCTGTTGCAGTCTTAGATATATTCACGTTTGCTGCCTCGATTACAGGGTCAGGAGTTACTACAGTGAGAGTATATGTAGCCTCGCCAGCGTTGTAGTCATCATTGCCTGCGAAATAAGCCTTAATTGTTGCTGTGCCTGCTACAGAGCCTACTGTAACCTCACCCGTAGAAGCATCCACACTAACACCCGTAGCTGTTGCGCCATCCACTACAGTGTATGTAACTGTGAGGTTGTTAGGATTGGTAAGTGCATTAATGAACTTATTAGCACTAACATTCTTTTCTACAGCAATTGTTTCATAAGCCAAGCCAGCAGCTTGCTTAACCTTTGTTACGTTGAAAGCTGCAGAAGTCTTTGTTGCAGAAGCGCTTGAAGTGTTGTAGTTATTCCAGCCGTAAGCGTGCAGGTACATACCTGTTGCTGATACGTTAGGAATAGTGTACTCATAAGATGCACCCTTAGCCTCAGTCCAAGTATTCTCTGCATTTTGAGCAGGAGCAGTAGGACTGTTAGTCCAGCAGTAGAAAATCTTCTGAGCGTCAGCACTGGCTATAGTCGTTTTGCTACCACCATTTACATTTCCACCATCAACAGTCAAAGTTGGAGTAGAAGGAGCTTTGGTTGCAGCTTCATCCTCGAGCCAAACCTTTATACCGTAAACTCTTGATGTTTTAGCCTTACCTAATGCTGTAGAAGATCCTGTATATGCCGGTTTTGTTGAATTTATTTTCTTAGTAGCTCGATACAAACATACACACTTAATATCAACATCACCTTTACTCATATCATATTCTTTCCATACAGCACCTTCAAAATTGGTAGCCGTGTATTTGTAAGCTGATGGGATGTCATAAGTATCTGCTGTCGCACTAGTATTGTCTGTAGCCCATCCAAATGCGACTGGTTGATGGTCATCAGTAGTATTACCACTACCTAATAAAAATGCAACCTTCTTAATAGCCCTGCTTGCTGATTTAATCTTGAGGTAACCCTTTCCAGGCTCGTCTGCCGTAACCTTAATCTCAACATAGCCATTGTTATTCCAAGTCTCAGCAGCTGATATCGTCAGCCCATATGCTGAAACGTCACCAAGGAAACTTGATGATTCTGGAGAAGATCCTGTACCAACACTCCAAGTGGGAGTTTCATCTGCCCACGCCCCAGTCACACACAGACATAGTAGCGTCAATAAAGTAAATAGTTTCTTTTTCATTTGTTTTAAGTTTTAGTTAATATAAAATGTGAATTGAGTTTCGCTTCATCAATGTGGAAGCGCTTCGCACGTACCTTATTAAATACTAAAGCGCAGAATCGTCGCCTATCCTATATCCTTTACTGGAGGTTCTGGAATACCTGTAACGAAAGACACAGTAATACGACAATCCCACGCCATAGCGTGAGAGTAGCCGGAATACTTTTCTTGTCGTTAACTTGAAATTTTCCAGATTTCCAGTAACAAGACAAAGCATCAGCTTCTCTTCATTTTCCACGATGTGTGACTAATGGTCAGACCATAAGTCGTTGGCAAAGATACTGCAATTTTTTTAGACTGACAAGAAAACGGGCGAAAAACTTGAAAATCCATACTTTAGCGGAGCGAATCAGGAAGTTCCCTAATGCCTTCGCGCAAATGATTTTTTTGAACACGAGACTTGTTGGGCTGCAGTCGAAATCCTATATTTATTGTAACGATTCTGCAAAAAAATGAAAAATAGACTGACAGGCTGACAGGAACGCTATGTATCAGCAAGTTACGTCGTTTTAAGACTGACAGAGACTGACAGGAGACTGACAGGTCTTGGAGGGTAAAAGGTATGCTTTTGGACAAAATTCTCTAGAGAATTTGTTGCGATAGCTGTCCTCTTACAAAAAATTCTCTAGAGAATTTCATTTTGGCAAAAAGTTATTGTTTTGAGAGAGTTTTGAGCCTGCACGATGAGCGTTATTTAATTGGTTATTAGCTATTTGCATACACAAATAGAATTTGATAAAATGAACAAAAAAGGGCATTAAAAAAGGCACCCAAAAGGTGCCTTTTGTTGTTTGAGCTTCGCTCGAACTCGTTCACGTTCGGAAAAATTTGAAAACGTTTCAATTCTTCGCTCACTTAATCACGAATTTTTTACCGTTCTTGATAACGATGCCCTTGTAAGACTTCGTTACCTCCTGACCAGCGAGGTTGTAGATCTTGCCATCGAACTGGGCGTCAACTGTCTTGACTGCATCGATACCGGTGGTAGCTCCATTGAGTGAGTAGATGTAGCCACTCTTTACCTCTGGTGTTGTGTTTGGACTTGTTCCGTATTTCTGGAGTTGACCATAAAGGATAACCTTATCACCTGATTTGATATAGTTTGCATCCTTGATGTCACTATTATTCAAGCCCTTCAGACGGAATGCAGTAACAGTTGTTGTACCATTTGCTGCATCGGCAATAGTAAATGTAGCATTATAATATGTCTCAATATCAATAGATGTAATATCTACTACGTAACCTTGAACGTAGAATTTCCCTGATGTGGTTGCACCATCAGCAAGTGCATTAATCTCTTCAATGGCCTCTGCTACAGTATAAGGATTATTTTTCTGACCCTTCGCATCGGGATCAATAGCTTCCTTGACTGTCAATGTATATTGAGCCTTACCAGCTTCAAACTCATCTGTCTCATCAGATTCAGCAGTGATAACTGTTGCACCTGCAGCTACGAGCGTGATGGTACCATCGGAAGCGATTGTGGCAACAGTGGGTTCAGAGCTAGAGTATTTGATAGTGAGGTTGTTGGTGTTAGACAATGTTGGGAAAACATTATCATCAGCACCAATTGTTACGGTGCGGGCTGATGTCCCCCAAGAAAGTCCTGCTGGCTTCTTGGCTGCCCCCTGAAAAAGTTTGATATTGTCAAGACGGATGTTGCTTGAAGTATTGTTGGTAAAGGTGATTGTAAGTGAACCTGAAGCACCTGTTAGTGGGTAAACATAATCATTTCCTGTACCTGTGTTATCGCCAATTGTTGCACCAGATACTGTTACGGTCAGTTTGTTGTTAGACTTAAAACTAAGATTCATGTCACCACTCTTGCCATTAAGGTTTACTGTAGCAGCAAACGTACCTAAAACATCAGGATTTTTGGCTTTCGAATTTTTCTTTCCAATTAAGAGTTCTGGTTTTTCGCCTCCTGCTAAATTTTCATTATAAACTTTTGTGAAATTCGTACCATTGTCAGTACATGCATAGTTGTATGTTCCACCAGATGGCACGTCGTTGGCTTCATAATTAGAGAAGTCTTCTGACCAAATAATGTCCTGTGCCATCGTTCCCATAGAGAAAGCGAAAATCATTGAGATTAAGGTAAAAATCTTTTTCATAAGCTTGTAATTTAAATTATTAAGTTATTTAATGTATAATGAATGTCTTCTGCAAGATAATGCAACTTATCTTTTGCAAAGGTACACCTAATTTATATATTTCGCAAACGATTACGTGTTTTTTTTTAAAAAAAAGAAAAAAAGGGTTCTTCTGAGATTTAGTTGATGCCACCCTTAGGTTGCTGCCGTTTCACGCATCCAGGCTGTAACAGACTGACCCATGCGCTGCTTGAAGGCAAGGCTGAAGGTGCTGTAGCTCCTATAGCCGCTGTCGCTTGCGAGCTGCTGGGCAACGATGGGTTGCTGGGCTGCGACAGCCTCGCGATAGAGGTCGATGAAGTGGTTGATGCGGAGGTCGTTGATATAAGCATTGTAAGTGATGCCCTGACTGGAGAAATACCGACTGAGATAGTAGCGGTTGGTGCCCACAGCCTGCGACAATTGCAGAAGCGTCAGGTCATGCTGCAAATAAAGATTCGTAGCCACACAGTGCTCAGCCAACAGTTGTTCGATATTGGTAGAAGGTGATGATGTCTGTTCTGTAAGTGCATTTTCCAACAGCGGCAGCGTTTCTACTCGCCACAAGATGAATCCGAAAAGGGCAAGTGCAATGAAATGTTCGATATAGCTACTGACGATGTCACCGAAATTGATTCCATCAATAATCATCAACAGCAAGACGAAGATAATCAGCACATAACTCTTCCATACTTCCTTATGCTCCAAGTCAGCGTAATTGTCGCGCAGCCATCGCCTATATTGTCTCACAGCACATACCATATATATAATTAAGGCCACAAAGTACAGCAGAAAATACGCAATAGCTACGTACAGGAAGTAACCATCAGGATAGGCAATATCGAACGACAAAAGCGCGTAGAAGGGAATGATGGCCGTAATGATGGGCCATACGCGTCGCTGGCGGTCCTGCAACATAGCAAGCAGCGTGCCGATGAGGGTCGTCATCAGTAATATGCCGTAAATGGTCACCACCACCAGATAACTCACAGAATGGATGTCGTTGGAATAAATGCAGAACAAATACCACCAAACATGACTAAGAAATCCGACAGCAAAGAATGCTGCAGCCCAACGGCGCAACTTCACTGGCGGCGTAATGTCGGAAGAGAATGCATTGTTCTTACGAAAAAAGAGGTAGATAGAGGCTATGAGCGCTGTGAAGGCTGTTCCTCCATAGAGAAAGAAAAACGACATCTCTTTTATCGGTAGTTGATTGAAAACCATTCCTTCTATTTTATTTTACATCTTATCGCTGCAAAGGTACGAATAAGTGAGAACAAAAGAAAGAAATAAATCAAATTTTTTTATTTTTTTGTCGAACGATAGTACCTTCGACGAAGTTCAAAGGTACGAATAAGTGAGAACAAAAGAAAGAAATAAATCAAATTTTTTTATTTTTTTGTCGAACGCGAGTACCTTCTACGAAGTTAAAAACTCGATGAATTGGGGCATTTTTGTCGGTATTCGTCATTATTTCGGAATATCAATGCGAAAGGAACATAATAATAGGAGCGCACGACGATCAAATCATTCAAAAATAGGGGTCGAGTTTCAAAATATGCAAAACTTGTTTCAAAATATGCAAGAAATAACGTTGGTGGGATTTTCGGCTTTTTGGTTTGAGAAAGTTTTCCTATCTTTGCACCCAACACAAAATATCTATATATATCACGCTGGGCGAAAGTCCGATCAATAATATATTATAATGTACGATATATTTAAATGTTAGTTAAAATAGGAAACAATAGTACGAGTTTTCAGCGGTTTGGAAATAGTTGACATAGAGTTTCAGAACATTCAGGATAACAATTATCCCGCAGGTTCCCAGGCCTGTGGGTTTCTTTTTCCATGTGCGAAGCGAATTAACTCCCTCTTTAACTCCCAAAATTGAGTTAAATATTCATTTTATAAAGAAAGAAAGCATCGAAGTTTTGTATTTTGGATATTTTTCATACCTTTGTCGAGATTATCACGTATGATATGTTTTTCAGAAACAAAAAATTTACAAAATAATCAAACACCATGATGATAAAAGCAAGAATACTTCTAGTGCAGGCCCTGATCTTTGTTGGTCTGAGTGTTTTTGCACAAACATCGGGAATCAAGGAACTCGATGAATGGACGGAGAAATGGAAAACGGGGCAACAGACCTATTTCGGCTATCCCGCTAACCAGCGTTCAGAAATGAGCGGCTTCTACGAATGGTATCTCTCGACCGGTATGGAAGTGGTCAACTTGAACAATGCTGGCGACCCGATGACCAACGAGCCGTGGCCAATGTCATCACACGTCTTTGAGCGCGAAGTCATCGAATACTTCGCTCCACTCTACGGCTTCGAGCTGAATGACGTATGGGGTCTTGTGACATACAGTGGCACAGACGGCAACAACCACGGCATCTATTTCGGCGCCAACTACCTGAAGAACAAGACGAAACTGCAACCGGTGGTCTATGTCAGCGACGAGGCCCACTACTCGAATATGCGCCTGGCCCACTTGCAGAATCTGGATATCAAACTGATCAAGAGTGATGCGATGGGCCGCATGATTCCTGAAGAGCTTGAGAAGGCGCTCGATGTTACGCGCCCCGTGCTCATCATCTATGCGATGGGGTCCACTTTCAAGGGCGCTATCGACGATATGGAGACCCTCAATGCGGTGATTGATCGCCATCCGGAGATTCCCGCCGTCTATCGCCATGTGGATGCAGCCCTCTTCGGCGGCTACCTGCCCTTCACCGAGCACCGCCAGATGGTGAGCCACAAGGCGATGCGCTTCGAGTCTATCGCCATCAGCGGACATAAGTTCTTCGGCATCGACTCACCATCAGGACTCTTCCTCAGCACCCGCAATGTGTATGACAACCAGGAAGACTTCAACGTAACCTACCTGAACGGCAACATGCGAATGATCAACTGTTCGCGCGATGCCGTGCAACCCCTGAAGTTCTGGTGGCTCATCCAGAAAGTAGGCAAAGAGAAATGGTCTCAGCAGGCTGCGAACATCATGGAATGTTCAGCTTACCTCAAGCAGCGACTCGATGCTATCGGCTGGCCTGCCTGGAAAAACGAGTACAGCAATACTGTTTTCTTCCGTCGCCCCTCTGAAAACATCGTCAATACGTACATTCTCGCCCAAGGATACGACGATAAATTCGGCGGCAAGCTAGCTCACGTTGTGGTGATGCAACATGTTACGAAAGAGAAAATCGACAAATTCGTCAACGCACTTCAGGCTGAAGCCACCGACGTGAAATCAACAAGTGCCCAGCCTGCCGACAAAAAAAAGAAGAAAAAGAAATAAGAAATCATGAAAAAACTTCTGCTCGCCATATTCCTTTGTGGATCGATGGCCTTATTGGTATCCTGCTCTGACGATGATGACCAGTCGGAATCACAACATGAATACACGGGCATTCCACTCATCATTCTAGACACAGACATCGGGTCATCGACATCGCCAACAGGTAATATCCGCTACCAACTATTACAAGATGACGAATGGTATGCCAGTATATTGGAACGTATTAGGACTTTTAATAAGATTCGGTGAAGATTAGAACTGGTAGTCTTTGACGACAGTTCCCTGATAGGTGTGGATGGTAAGGGTTGCAGTATCGCCTGATTTAAAGAAACTGGTGGGAATACTGCTATAGACACGGGTCGTATAGTATTCTGGGACACCGTTCTGATGATGATAGAATACCAAGTCGTAGTGATGGGTGCCATCGCCCAGATCCGTCACGTTGCTGATGACAACACCAAGCGTCTGGCGGGCATCCAAGCCCTCCTCTACTCCCGTTTTCACCAATAGCGACAGGTTCAGGTATTTGCCGTTGGCACTCGTCCATGAACTCTCCAATGTCAACGGATCAGTATGCATCATCTCGCCGTCTTTCAAGGAACTGGGTTTCAATACAGGCACAGCAAAAGCCGAAATAGGCTCCGGCGAACGGTTTTCCACCTTATTATAATATAAGAGGGCACGATAGACGGTGTCACCCTTCTCTGCCCACGAAACTGTCAGCGGATGACTGAACGTCAACTGTTCGTTGTCATCGGTCAGTGCTTCAGGCACCAGTTTGGCGGTGGTGGTCTTCAGTTCTGCAAATTCTGCACAGAGGTAGGAATACTCTCCATCCCCGGAGTCATATGCATCGTGGGTGCAAGAGATGAAAAGGTAAAAGGATAAAAAGATAAAAAGGTAAAAAGGGTAAAACCGAATCTTATTCATTTTTTGTTCTTGCCTTTAATCTGTTTCTTACGGGATTGGCATACATCGTCAGCATACGCTCACGGAGGAAAGCCTTATCCTTGTTCGGAATTTCAATCTTCGCCAGCTGTCCAGCGAGATATTCCTCAAAGCGCTGTATGTCCTTGTCGTTATAGTGGTCGGCATAGGTGTTGGTACCCTCCAACTTGTCAACAGCGATATAGTTGCAAGGATAGAGCCGGTAGCCGGCATGTATCTCACGGTCGATACGGCGACTCAGAGCGGTAAAGAAGTCCTTGCGCGGCAGGTCGGCCAGTTCACCAATCCATTGGTTGACGGGCGTTCCGCAATGATAGTGCACACGTCCTTTGTAGCCGAGGATACCTGTACGCATGTTGTCGAGGTCGTCTTGACGGCTTTTCTTGAAAGCTGGGTTGTCGCGTTTCTGTTGGAACTCCTGTGCCTTGAGGTAGTCGCAGGGGTCGAATTCATAGCTGATGGTCAACGGAACGATATTAAGATCTTGGAGGTCTCCTCCCATTGCCAGCATCTTCAGTACCGACTCCTGTGTCTGGTCGCTGGAGTCTTTTGCTCGTCCTTCGCGCTGGGCAATCCAGATATTCTCTTTCTTATCGGTGACAGCATAGTGGATATACTGGCTCATCAGCTGACTGGAGCGCATCATCTCGTGGGCGGTCAGCCCGCGACGCACCGTAAACGCTTTATTCATGCGCACCAGCCGTTTGATCCACGGATAGATGAGCAGATTGTCGCCGATACCGATTTCCACTGTTGTAGGATACCCGTTCTTCACCAACAGCAAGTCCAAGAAGGCTGAGTCGAGTACAATGTCACGGTGGTTGCTGAGGAAGGTGAAGCGAGCTTCGCTCGGAATGGGTTGAAGGAGACTATCATCAAAGGTGCAGCCGTCTGTATGTTTCCAAATGATGTATTTCACAACTGGCTTCATAAACCGCATCTGGAAGTCGAGGGGTGTCTTCACGCCGACGAATGCCAAACGCAGGATGCCGTTGCGCACTACTTTCGGCAACCAAGGAGCAAATCCCTTGAGTATCAAGGAGAACTGGCGGTCGTTGAGCAAGTCGTTGAATGCCTGCTTCATCTCACCTGCTTCGTAAGGGCGAATCTCGTCGAATTGAGAAGTCATAGGGGGTGGGTTAGAATTGGTTTTCGACAATATCGGTCATGACATCGGTGATGTTCAAACCGGCAGCACGTACTTGCTGGGGAATGAAGCTCGTGGCCGTCATTCCAGGCGTGGTATTGATTTCGAGCATCATAATCTTGTCGTTGCCCTGCTCATCCTTTGTGAGGATATAATCGATGCGAATGATACCGTTGCAATGCAGGATGTCATAGATACGACTAGTCTGCTCACTCACGCGGGCAGCCAACTCCGGTGAAATGCGAGCTGGCGTAATCTCCTCTACCTGTCCATTGTATTTGGCATCATAGTCAAAGAATTCGTTGTTGGTCACAACTTCCGTGATGGGGAGGACGACAGTCTTCTCGCGTGTCTTGTAGATACCTTGTGTAATCTCAATACCGTCCATAAAACCCTCTATCATCACCTCCTCGTTTTCCATGAATGCCGTACGGAGGGCAGGGGCCAGACGGTCGAAGTTCTTCACTTTCGACACACCGAAGCTGGAGCCGTCGGCAGCAGGCTTCACGAAACACGGCATACCCACTGTCTGGAGCAACTGCTCTTCGGTAAGCTGTTCCTCTTCACCATGACGAACAAGGATGCTGGGCGAAACGTTCACACCATAGCCGGCAAGGTATTTGTTCAGCACATACTTGTTAAAGGTCAGCGCCTCAACCAATACGCCACTGGTGCTATAGGGCAGGTCGATGAGTTCGAAGTAGCCCTGCATGATACCGTTTTCGCCTGGAGTTCCATGAATGGTGATATAAGCATAGTCGAACCAGATGGTCTTTCCGTTGAGTTTGAACGAGAAATCGTTTTTGTCAATTTTCGCCGTATCACCATTGTCCAAATCCACGTGCCAGTCGAGTCCTTTGATATCAACGATATAGACATCATAGCGTTCCTTGTCGAAGAAAGAATAGATTCCCTGTGCCGATCGCAGGGAAACATCATGTTCTGATGAGTCGCCACCACAGACGATGGCAATGTTTCTCTTGAAATTTTTCATATTACTTGTTTCTTTGCAATTGCTTTATTTTGATTCTTCTTAAACCATTAAATTATAACCTTTAAACCTGTCATAAGTCCAACCCCAAGTCTTTCGTAGTACCTCCGATGAAGGTGCGCCATTTATCAATCAGTTGACGGAAGTCGGCAGGCAGTTCGCTGGTAAAGTCCATCTGCTCGTGGGTGGAAGGATGAACAAATCCGAGCGTTCGCGCATGCAGCGCCTGACGGGGACAGAGCTTAAAACCGTTCTGGATGAACTGTCGGTAGCTGCCTGTGCGCTCACCACGTAAGATTTCCGTTCCTCCATACCGTTCATCCCCAAACAGCGGATGACCGATGTGCTTCATATGGGCACGTATCTGATGGGTACGGCCTGTCTCTAACACACATTCCACCAGCGTGGTATAACCATAACGCTCTAACACACGGTAGTGGGTGACGGCGGGCTTGCCTATTTCTGAATCGGGCGACAGCACCGTCATGCGCAGACGGTCTTTCGGATCGCGGGCGATATTGCCCTCTATGCGTCCCTCCTCTTCCTTGAAGTTTCCCCAAACCAGCGCCACATAGCTGCGATGGGTGGTTTTGTGGTAGAACTGTTTACCCAGGTTCGATTTTGCGTCAGGTGTCTTCGCTACCAGCAGCAGTCCGCTGGTGTCTTTGTCGATGCGGTGCACCAGTCCCACTTCTGGGTCGTTAGGGTCGTACGATGGGAGGTTGCGCAGGTGCCAGGCAATCGCATTGACCAAGGTACCATGAAAGTTGCCTGCTCCCGGGTGTACCACCATTCCTGCCGGCTTGTTGATGACCATTAGGTCTTGATCCTCATAGACCACCTCCAAGGGTATCTCTTCTGGATAGATGGTTGTGTCATGCTTCGGCTGCGCCAGCATCAACGTGACGACATCGTCGCCTCGTACTTTATAATTGCTTTTTACAGGGCGGTCGTTGACGTGTATGAAACCAGCATCGGCAGCTTTCTGTATGCGGTTACGACTAGAGTGCGGTTGGTGTTCGCACAGGAATTTGTCGATACGTACAGGCACCTGTCCTTTATCAACGACAATACGAAAATGCTCGTAGAGCTGCTGTCCGTCGTTGGCATCATCCCATGCCTCCAACTCATCGCCGTCGAGGTCTTCATCCAGCACATCGTCTATGAACCTGTCGTCTGCCATACGCTTTCCTACACCCTATGCTCTTTATTCAGAAGATTTGTGTTCCGCAGCAGGTTTCTCTTCGGCAGGAGGAGTAGCCTCTTTAGAGCCATCCTCAACAACCTCAAAGGCATCCTCATCGCTCATATTATCGTCAGGACTTACCCGTTCATAGCGGTATTCTGGTTCTGTATATTCAATGTCCATCGACTCGTCAATCATACCATCGCCGGCAACGAGCACCAGTCGGACATCCTGTGGTACCTTCTGACCGGCTACCACTCTCTTGCCGTTGACCTTGATGGCATACAGCCAGTCTTTCTCGCCAGGCACATACTCAGGTTCTGCCAGGCGGAATCCCATAGACATGAGTTTCAGCTGGGCTTCACGCAACGAACTGTTGTCGATGATGTCTGGAATAATCAATGTGGGTGCACTTGCCGCATTGATGGTCACATAGATAATATGTCCTGATTTAACGCGCTTGCCTGGCACAATGCTTTGATCAAGGATGCAGTCGGGTGGCAGTGTCTTTACATAGTTTGTATCTGTCACTACCATCTCCAAGCCTAAATCGTCCATGACTTTCTCTGCATCGGCATACGATTTATGTACCAGATTAGGTACAACGATGGCCTCGCCATGATGCGTATAGAAGTCGATGCCATACTTCAGTCCGAAGCACAACAAAATCACAACAATCAAGATGGCCCAGATATTTCCCCACAGATATGTGCTAAGAAATTTTCCAAAGAAATTCTTTCCTGTCATTTTGGTAATAGTTAATATGTGGGGCAAAGTTAGTGTAAACCGAGCGAAAAACCAAATTTATTTGAATTTTTCCGAGGTGTAACCTTAATTCTCTATCATTTTATGATAGCAAAATGAATAAAAAACGGAAATAAGCAAAACTTGACTTTACTTATTCCCGTTTTCTATCGAATTTCTTCTATCTGAGCGGATTACTTTCCGTGATGCTCATCAGATACTGTTAACTTCTTGCGACCCTTTGCACGACGGGCAGCCAATACGCGGCGACCATTCTTGGTGGCCATTCTCTCACGGAAACCGTGCTTGTTGACACGACGTCTGTTGTGTGGCTGAAATGTTCTTTTCATTGTTCTATCTTAATTTTATTGTTATTATTTACACCTAAAAGGGAATTCGGGCTGCAAAAGTACAGAGTTTTTTCGACTTACGCAAATTTTTGGCAAAAAAATATGAATTAAGAATTAAGAATTAAGAATTATTTCGTAACACTGACCTTTTTCAAAGGTCGAAGTTAGGCAGCGTCTCAGAAAAACACAAATAAATTTGGTTTTTCGCTCAACTTGCACTAACTTTGCACCCGCTTATAAAGCATACTGTTGATTTTCAATAATAAATTAGATATTAGCAGATTATGATTAAATCACAAGACATTAAGAAAGGTACATGTATCCGCATGGACGGAAAGTTGTACTTCTGTATTGACTTCCTGCACGTGAAGCCAGGTAAGGGAAACACCATCATGCGTACAACATTGAAGGATGTTGTCAGCGGTCGTGTACTCGAAAAACGTTTCAATATCGGTGAGGCACTCGAAGACGTACGCGTGGAGCGTCGTCCTTATCAGTACCTCTACCAGGAAGGTGAGGACTTCATCTTCATGAACCAGGAGACCTTCGACCAGATTCCCATTGCCAAAGACCTGATCACAGGTGTGGAATTCATGAAGGAAAGCGATATCGTTGAAGTTGTCAGCGATGCCGACACCAACACCATTCTCTATGCCGAGATGCCCGTGAAGACGGTTCTCCGCATCACCCATAGCGAGCCAGGCATCAAGGGCGACACTGCTACCAACGCCACCAAGCCTGCCACACTGGAGACAGGTGTTGAAATCCGCGTACCGCTGTTTATCAACGAAGGCGAACTGGTACAGGTTGACACCCGCGACGGCAGCTACCTGCAGCGTATGAAGGAATAATATGAAATACTCTGTCATCGTTCCCGTCTTCAACCGTCCTGATGAAGTGGACGAGTTGCTGCAAAGTCTGACAGCCCAATCGTTTAAAGACTTTGAAGTGATTATCGTGGAAGACGGATCGAACAAGCCCTGTAAGGACGTTTGCGACCGTTACGCAGACGTCCTTAATTTGCATTATTACGATAAACCCAACAGCGGACCTGGTCAGAGCCGCAACTACGGAGCAGAGCGGGCCAACGGTGAGTGGATCATCATCCTCGACTCTGACGTGGTGTTGCCTGAAGGATATCTCTTTCATATCAATGAAGAGTTAAAAGCGAAAAGTGAAGAATTGGGTGTCTCTGCCTTCGGTGGTCCTGATACAGCCCATCCAGACTTCACCCCCATTCAGAAAGCCATCTCCTATTCGATGACCTCGTTCTTCACAACAGGAGGCATCCGTGGCGGAAAGGCCAAACTTGATAAGTTCTATCCCCGTTCGTTCAACATGGGCATCCGAAAAGACATCTATCTAAAACTCGGCGGATTCTCCAAGATGCGATTTGGCGAAGACATCGACTTCAGCTATCGCATTGTAGAGGCAGGCTACAAGACAACCCTCTTCCCTGACGCATGGGTGTGGCACAAACGGCGTACAGACTTTCTCAAATTCTGGCGACAGGTCTATAACAGTGGCATTGCCCGCATCAACTTAGAGAAACGACATCCGGGAACGTTGAAGCTCGTTCATCTGCTACCCACCGTTTTCACCCTCGGCGTCGTTTGCTGCTGTTTGGCAGCCCTCGTCTGCCTTATTCTTGCAACATTCTCTTCAAATTCCTTCACCTTGGGGATGATTGGGATAGGAGTCTTGGCACCTATTATATTATATAGTCTCCTCATCTGCATTGATTCCACCATTCAAAACAAGAATTTGAAAGTAGGTTTGCTTTCCATTCCTGCCGCCTTCGTACAACTGATGGGCTACGGATTCGGCTTCATTGAGTCATGGTGGAAGCGCTGTGTGTTGAAGAAAGACGAATTTCAGGCTTTCGAGAAAAATTTCTACAAATAACTTACTCAACTTTCGTGAGTTAAAATGGAAGTTTCGTCCTGCGCGTAGCGCATAACCCCCATGAGCAAAGCGAATTAGCTCCCTCTTTTAACTTCCACTTTAACTCCCGAAATTTGAGTACAATAATCAATTCTGTTTTTTTAATTCCTCTGGAATAGTCGGCATAGCACCATTCTGTGTGCAGACATAAGCACTTACTTCGACAGCCTGTTTATGGGCTTCAGCTACAGACTTTCCATTGAGGATAGCAGCACAGAAAGAACCTGTGAAGGAATCACCGGCACCGACCGTATCGGCCACTTCCACCTTCGGCGTGTTCTGGAATGACACCTGACCAGGAGTGAAGACATAGGAACCATTGGTGCCACAGGTGAGAACGAGCATGTCGAGATTGTACTTACCCAGGATGAGCCAGCACTTGTTTTCGATATCCAGACCGGGGTAGCCAAACATACGGCCGATAGCAACCAACTCCTCGTCGTTGATTTTCAATACATTGCAGCGTTTTAGCGACTCTGCGATAACCTCCTTGGTGTAGAACTGCTGACGCAGGTTTATGTCGAAAATCTTCAAACACTCTTTCGGTGTGTCATCAAGGAATTGTCGAATGGTTGCCCATGATTTCACATTACGCTGAGCCAACGAACCGAAACATACGGCACGACAATTTTTTGCCACCTCACAGATCTCTGGTGTATAGGGGATGTTATCCCACGCCACATTCTCGCGGATTTCATAAGCGGGAATACCATCACCGGAAAGTGTCACCTGTACGGTTCCCGTGGGATATGGCACTGTGGGCATGAGGTACTTCAAGTTGTGTTCCTTCAATGCCTCGATGGTCTCTTCTGCCAGTTTATCTTCGCCCAGCGCACTTACAGCCAGCGTATTTTCACTACCCAAAAACTGTCCTGCATGGTATGCAAAGTTGGCAGGTGCTCCGCCGAGTTTCTTTCCTTCGGGAAGCATGTCCCACAGTGCTTCACCGAGTCCTACTACATATCTTTTCATTATCTTGTTAAATTAAGGTTAGTTGTTTAATGTTTCACGCGCGGTATAAAGGTAAACAGATAGATTACACCAATGGCCATAATTGCTACAGCACCAGCTTGTCCGACAGCATCGCTGCAGAAGCCCATGATGAGCGGAAAGATGGTCCCTCCAAACAAGCCCATAATCATCAGTCCTGACACTTCGTTTTGTTTATCAGGCACTGAGAGTAAGGCCTCCGAAAAGGCCATCGAGAAGATATTGGAGTTTCCATAGCCTACCAACGCAATGGCGGTATAGAGCATCGCCTTCGATTCACCTACAAACATCAATACCATACTGGCGGCCATGATGACTACGCTGAAGATGAAGAACCAACGTGTTTTCATCACACGGAGGAAGAACGAACCCGTCAGCGAACCTATCGTACGGAAGATGAAATATAAAGAAGTAGCAAAGGCGGCTTCGTTGAGCGACATGCCTACACGTTCTATCAACAGTTTCGGGGCAGTGGTATTGGTACCCACATCGATACCCACATGACACATAATAGCGAAGAACGAAAGCAGCACAACAGGTTTACCCAACAGGCGCAGGCAACCTACATACTCAGCTATCAAACCCTCTCTTGCGCCTTCTTTCTCTACTCTTACCTCTTCCTTAATAGGTGTTACCCACAACAGTAAGGTGGAAATGATGCCTACTACCAGATAAACGATAAACAACACTCGCCAGTCGTAGCCAAACGACGGAATGACCTTGGTGGCTCCCCACATAGCCAGATAGGGTGCAAGGAAAGAAGCGATGGCCTTGACAAACTGTCCGAAGGTTAGTGTCGATGCCAGATTCTTGTCACCGATAATCAACATGGCCAACGGATTGATACTAGTCTGCATCAACGCATTGCCGATACCCAGCAGCGAGAAAGCCACGAGCATCACAACAAAACTATTGCCCAGTAGAGGGATAAAAAGTGATACCACCGTAATGATCAACGACAAGAGCACCGTCTTTTTACGCCCTATCTTGTTCATCAGCATACCCGTAGGCACCGAGAAGATGAGAAACCAGAAGAATACCAGCGAGGGGAAGATATTTGCCGTAGCATCGTTGAGTCCCAGGTCTTCTTTCACGTAATTAGATGCGATACCCACTAAGTCAACAAAGCCCATGCAGAAGAAACTGAGCATCACGGGTATCAGATAGATTGATTTGTTTTGTTTCATAAGGTTTTCTGAGCCTTTTAAATTATTAAACAAATATTGCTGTAGCGGACTGTTCAACACCCAAATCCCCATTGGAAGGGGACTTGGGGTTATTCAGCCCTCCAACTTAGGGGGCTAAGGAATAAATCGTTGCCTTTCCTCCCTTGACAGAGATTTTGCTATATGGTTCTGAAGGAAATATCAAGTTGGTCATCGCCATCTTGCCATCAGCATCGAAGGCTTCGATAGAACTGTGATCGACAAAGATACGCAACTGCTTGATGTCGCCATGCGTGGGGGCAATCGTCTTCACAGGGAAGTTTTCACTGAAACTGGCATAGCTGCGCGTGCGATCCATCGCAAACTCATGCTTGGCAGCATCGTAAGTCATTACGACCTGTTCGCCAATGGAGTTCGACAGCACAATCTCTATGCTACCCTTCACATCAACGACAATCTCGCAAGCCTGCGACAATTTGTTGAGAACCTTTCCACGCAGTGCCAACAGTTCCTTGGAAGGTGTGACACGACAATATACCTCTCCTTCGTGTTCGAAGAGACCCAGGTCGCGTGGCACACTGTTGGCAGAACGGAATTGCTTTGTCGGCACCTGGTTGGCATACTGCCAGTTCGACATCCACGCCAGCGCTATATGACGACCATCGGGAGCATTGTCGAAGGTAACAGTAGCATAGTGGTCCTTGCCATAGTCCATCCATTTTGTTTCCTCCGGTGCATCATCACAGGTGAACTTCTTACCGTCGAAATCGCCGATGAAATACTGAGTGGCACTGCCACCGAAGGGACCACCCGGATTGATGTTGCAAATGAGCATCCACTTCTCCTTGTCGGTACCATTGATGTGGAGCTTCATCAAGTCGGGACACTCCCAAACACCATCATGGCAGCCATATTCCTTACCAAAGGCACTTTCGTAGGTCCAGTTGGTCAGGTCCTTTGAACTGTAGATATACATTTCCTGACCAGCAGCAAGAATCAGGTTCCATTTCTGAATTTCCGCATTCCAAAACACCTTCGGGTCACGGAAATCTTCTTCGGTGCTTACCAATACGGGATTGGCCTCATACTTCTGGAACGTGATGCCGTTGTCTGCCGATACTGCCATCGACTGCACCTGACTTTTTCCTGCCGAGGTGTAGAAGGCCACTACACGGTCGTTCTGCTTATCAACCACACACGAACCGCTGAAAATCTGCCCCAAGGCATCGGGCTCAATTGCGGTGGGCTGCGCTTCCCAGTGAATGAGGTCACGCGATGTAGAGTGTCCCCATGTCATATTCTCCCACATAGAGCCGTAGGGGTTCCACTGATAAAACAGATGATATACCCCGTCTTTATAGAACATTCCATTGGGGTCGTTCATCCATCCGTAAGCAGGAGTATGGTGATACGTGGGGCGGTACGTTTCACGGTTCTTCGTGTCAAACGTGTCGCTCAGCTTCATCTCTTTCCAGCAGAGAAAGTCTTTCATTGCTCCAGTAAAACGACGGTCACCATGGAATGTGATATCCAGTAACAGATGGCTGTTTTTATCCACGTTATCTGCATAACGTGAAATCTCTAACGGCACATAATAGTCCACCTTGTCAACGGCCAGTCTGACATTCAGCGACTGCACCAAATGACTACCTACCAGTACATGTACCTCGGCTATGTCTTCTTTCTCCTGCACAGGCAGCAACAGATACTTCTTGTTGATTTCCACACGCTTCATAGCGTGGCTTTTACCAAGAATCTGCAAAGTTGTCTGTGCCTGTACCATACAGCACAGGAGAACAGCCACTGCGGTTAATAAAAGTTTTTTCATCTCGATATCGATTTTATTTCATCATCACCTTCTTGCCGTTGGCCACAACGACTCCTTTGTAATTATTACCAACACGCTGGCCGGCAAGGTTGTACATCGGAGCCTCATTGTCAATTGTCAACTGTCCATTATCAATTGCATTGATACCAGTAGCCTCTTTCTTGACAAGAACAACATCGGTAAAGTTGAAGGCTCCGCCAGCCTCCTTGTTACACTGAATCATAAGACGGTCTGTGTTTTCGAGTGCAGCTGCCATATCGAAGTTTTCAAGGCTGAATTCAGCATAGTTGTTGGTCATAGTCATTGTACTCTGGTCAGCCAGCTTACCACCTGCTTCCCAACTTGTCAAAATGTTGATGATGTAATCGGTGCGGTTAGCTTCTGAAATGAAACGGATTGCTTTGATCTTGCTCCAGTCAACGTTTAAGAAGCAGTTCTTAGTAATCTCCAGAGTGCTCCAATTATCCATCCAGAAAAGGCCGCTCCATACTGTCATATCGTCAATGCTTTCTTTGCCGTCACCATACCATATCTTGGTGGCAGTGAAGTCCTTACCGCAAACCTCAAGACCATACTCCTTTAGGTATGCAAGCATTTCTGTAGTAGCATATACCTTCACATCGCTATTATCAGGAAAGATATGGTGTTCAAAGCGTGTACCAGGGAGCATGGTACCATTACTATGCAGCTCTATAACTTCGCCCGCTGCGTCTTTGAATTCGATGACAAGTACGTCACCAAGCTTCATGTCAGCAAACTTGGCAGCATCGATTTTCAGGGTGTTATCCCATGCTACTGCATGCTCACCAGTCCAAACATCTGTTGCTGACGCGATAACTGTGGTTGCCATCAGGCACATAAGTAAAAAAATTTTTTTCATACGTGTTTGTATTTTAAGGGGTGAACCACCTGGGTAACTTGTTCGATACCCAGGTGGAATAAATAATAATGTTAAATTAATACTGTCTTACCTTCACGTCGCTCACTGCGATGTTGCCACCATAGTTGTTGATACTCCAACAATTCTTTTGGATACCATAGATGCGCTGCGTATAGCAACATACATCGTTGATATACATGACCATCACGGAGTTATCGGTATAGATATCAATCTTATAGACATTGTCGTCTGGACGCTGGAATTTGTAGCCGTCGATGCCTGCAATAAAGCCTATGCCATAAACTTTCTTTTCCACTTCCTTGCCATGCTCATCAAGCTCGTGTACAATCCTGTAGCCCTCCTGCTCGAAGTTTACCTTGCGATGATTTTCATCCTCTGGATTCACCACCATCGTGTAGTAGTAATCAATATCGGTACTACGGGTAAGAGAGATGCCAAACTTATCCCAGTTGTTCGAAGTTTTGACAGTAAAGGATATATGATTATGATGACCTAAACGATTGAAGAGCACGTAAGCGTCATCTCCAGAAAGCGCGCCGTCATTGTAACCGTTGCTGGCCATGATAGAAAGGCTTTGTTCCTGATAGTACTTGTCGGCCATCGCAGGAACCTCGCCCAATGTCAGTGTTCCGTCGGCATGCTGAATAATCTTGTGGCATACAAGTGCTCCTGACCAATTGGGTTCACTTTCTGCACCAACGTTGATATTCTTGTCGTGATAGGTAGTACCTGTACGGTAAGGACACCAGCCCCAGATATATCGGTCGGTACCGTTAGAGGCTGTCTTACCTGCATAGAAGGCACGGCTGTCAAGCACTCCCTCCTTGCCGTCTTTAGGCCAATTGGCACCAGGGTTGCTGAAACAAGCTTTCAGTCCTTCCCACGATGTAGCCATCATATATTTCACCTTACGGCTCCAGCTGGCACGATATCCCTCGCTATAAACAAAATACCAGTAATCGCCCATCTTGAAAATGTCAGGACATTCGCACATGCGGTCCCAGATCATACTGAACTGGCCTACGTGTTCCCAGTTCTTCATGTCAGCAGATTTAAACTCGGCAAATTTCAGATTGCTGGCAATCACCATGTGGTAGAGACCGTCTTCTGCGACAAAGATCTGAGGGTCGCGGAAATCAACGGTTGAATATCCGTAGTCGGCACCCTTTAACATCCAAGTGTTGTCCTTTGTCCATGTCTTAAAGTCGGGCGATGTGGCACGCATCACAACTTCTACATTCTTGAGGAGCACGTTGTGACCTGTATAGTAAATGTAGTAAAGTCCGTCTTTTTCATTGTAGTAAGCGCAACCTGTACCCAACGAGGCATCTGCTTCCTGTGTGGAGGTACCTGTTGGCAACACTTCACCCATTGACTGATAGTTGGCACCATCCTGGGTAGTGACACCCCAGAAAGGATGATAACATGCCCCATTGTTGTCGTATTCTTGCAAATAGAGAACTTTGAAGTTGCCTTCTTTCTGGTCATAGAATGGCATCGGGTCGCCACACCGTCCAACAGCAGGTTTATAGAATGTCTGGAAACCAGCTTCATCGTTGGAATCGAAGAATGCAGTAGTACCCTCCCAATCTTTCGGCGCATCGGGACCAAACTCATCTTCGCTACATGCTGTTAGCGCGAGAGCTAACATCATGAATGCAAATGTGGAATATATTATCTTTTTCATAATGGTTTATTTCATTAAGTGATTAATCGCATTTTTAGTCATAATCTCGATGTTCTTATGATACTTCTCAGTGTAACCTGCTTCGTAAGTATATGAATACCAGTCATAACAACCAGAGCCGATACAGATGATGCCACCCTTGCCGCTCTTGGCTGGATATTCCCATGCTACCACAGCGCCATCGCCGCCAACACCGAGAATCGTTCCTCCTGTGCGCGTTTCCCATGCGGCATGGGTCTTGTAGTCTCCCCAATCGGTACCAATATGGTACTGAGCTGTAGAGTTTGTGATGTGATAACCGGCATCCGTGCAATAAACCTCATTGGCATTATCACCAGTAATCAGATTCTGGTATAACGGATGACTGTTCTGATTACCATAGATACGGAAGGTCCAAGGACCGTTACAGAGTTCTGCCTTGTCTTCGTCCTGCCCCCAACAGTTGTTAGGAGTTGTCCATTCGTCATCACCAGTAGCACCAATAAACGACGGGAGGTTTGTGGCATAGCGGGTGAGGAACAAAGCACCACCGTTCTCGTAGTATGCACGCAATTGATTCTTTGCAGCTAATGCATCGGTAGCCTTTGCCACAAAGTTATCGTGACCATCAACTCCGCCATCAACATGATAGTGCCACCAGATAACCTTGCATTCGGAGAGATCCACTGTGTTAGACTGTAGATCGGCAAAAGAGGCATAGAGTGAGTTGGGCACATTACCTAACATCCACAGACATGCAGCCTTTGTTTCGGGATCTAGGTCGTTCATGCTCTGAGGAGAGCCGACAAAGAGAGCCGACGGTTTGTCGATTGTTGTGACGGTAACCGTATAAGTAGCCTCAGCCGAATTGTTCTTTACGGTATAAACCACTGGATTCGTGAAATCCTGGGCTACACCGGATGCAGGTGTAATCGTAGCATTCTGGCTATAGGTGATTGTAGGTACCAAATTGGTGATATCAACAGTCTTTGGCAAGTAGGCTTTAATTGTTTTAGCCTCTTGGTCAATGGTTGCGGCATAGATATCGTTAAAGACGAAATGTGTGATGCGTGCTTCATCGTGAAGGACATAAAGCGTCCAGTCCAAAAAAACATCACCGTTCAATACGCGCAGCACCTTTGCTGCATCCATATTAAGGGTTTCGCCTAATTGAATATTACAAGATGCCCCATCCGAGATCTTCAGGTCGGTGACCTTCATCGCACCTGTTTCATATTCCTCTGGGAGGCGTACAACAATGGAACGGGTAGAGGCATCGACTGTTCCGACGAAATTGTCGAGTGCAATACTTTCTACCCAACAATTGCCATTGAGTTGCAGGTCGCTGGTATTGTCATCAGAGCAAGCGGTAAATGCGAGAACGATACCGCAGCTTAGCAGACACATACTTAATAGTTTATATATCGTTTTCATGATTTTTATTATTTAATGTTTACGCTACTGTCTTCAAATTACCAGTTTCCAACATTCTGGGTATAATTGCCATTTGATGCGGAGATCTGCTTGAAGGGGATAGGAAGATACTCGTCTTTATTGATTGTGAAATGAGCATCTTTATAGATGGCACAGTTGTCTATTTCCTCAGAATAATATTTATTGAGTACTGATGCGGCCTCACCCCATCTTACAAGGTCGAAGAAACGTTCGCTTTCCATACCGAGTTCGAGGCGACGCTCCATTTTCACAATTTCTACTGCATCGTTCTTTGAGAATGAACCATGATAGTTGGAGATATACATCTTCACACCATAGCGGGATGGATAGCTGGAAATCATCTGCGTACTTGAGGCAGCACGGCTACGGATCTGATTTACCAGATTGATGGCTTGTTCCGTCTGGCCAAGTTGTGCGTAAGCTTCTGCACGTTCCAATAGCACATCGGCATAGCGGAAGACAATACGATTCATGGAACTTGCCCAATAAGAACCTTTAATCAGGTATTCTCCTATCAATGCGGGGTCAACATTTTGCTTCAACGTTACATAATAGCCGTAAAGTCCGTTTGAGCGGCTCCAGAGGCTCGTCTGGTTCATGATATAGTTAGCGTTGAACATGTAGGGGAGTCCAGGCATTCCTACAGTAAGGAATAAACGCGGATCGGCATTATCGTTAGCCATATCGTAGTCTTTATCGTTAAAGGTCTTTAACAGTGGCAGACCGTCAGAACCAGTATGGAATGCATTTACGAGGTTCTGCGATGGTTTGTAGAAGTCGCAACCTCCATCAGTAGCACCAGTAAGGTTCGGCGGAATCAAGCCGTAGCTCCAGTTCAGATTACCGTATGTAGAGCCGTCGTTGCGTGAGTATTGGATAGCCCAGATACTCTCTATACCATTTTCGAACTGTTCTTCCGGTCGGAAATTGTTATGAATATCGGATTCAAGTCCGTAGTTTGCATAGAGTGAAGGATTTGTGAATTCTATTACCTTTTCCAAGTCTTCTTTATTGATACTTGTCACCTGGTTGCTATTAGCATCATCTTGATGATAAGCCTTGTAGAGATATACCTTAGCCAGAAACGCTGCTGCCGCTGCCTTTGTGGGACGTCCCTTGTCTGCCTGTTTCTCAGGAAGGGTATTGTAAGCCTCCATGAGGTCGTCAATAATCACCTGCCAGCCTTCGTCATTCGTATAGCTGGTATTCGACAGGTTATTGTATTCATCATAAGTGAGGTTCTCGTCGATCACGAATGGGATTTTTTTAAACAACCGTTTCAACAGGAAATGTCCGTATGCCCTGAGAAACTTCATCTCTGCCAAACGCTGTTTCTTCATGGTGAAACTATCGTCACATTCGTTGAGCAGCGCAATAGCTGTATTGACACGGGAGATACTATTATAAAGACGTTCCCATATATCATTAAGATTCCAGTTGGTGGTTAGCACACCCTGCTGTATTTCGAGCTGATGGAACACGTCACCGTCGCTGGTACCGTTGCCTCCCTTATATGCATCATCAGAGCGGACATCATAGTTCCACATTGAGAACGAAGAGTTGATATCCTCGGCTGTGGTGAAGATGGCATATGCGGAAACGACCATTGCTTCAGCATTGGTTGGGTCTTTCACCTGCTCATCGCTAAGCGTACCCTGTGGTATCTGGTCATCAAGCATACTGTTGCAGGAAACCAGTAAGGGTAAAAAGATAAAAAGATATTTGATTGTTTTCATAACTTCTATAATTATTGCATTCTTACTTGTTAATTAGAATGAGATGTTGAGTCCGAAAGTAACATTTACAGGGATAGGATATCCGAAATTGGCATTCTCTGGGTCCACACCTGTAAAATTCTTGCTCTTGATCGTCAGAAGGTTTTGTGCAGAAAGATACATGCGCAGTCTTTCCATATACAGTTTCTCACAGATTTTCTTTGGGAAGTTATATCCCAACTGCACTGTACGAAGTTTGGCAAACGATCCGTTTTCTACAAAATAACTGCTGACACGCTTCTCATTGTTGTTGTCCATGACACTTACTGCAGGTATGTTGCTGCCCATATTATCAGGCGTCCATGCATCCAAAAGACGTGCACCCTTATTCAAATTAGAGATATTCAGTCCACTCCACAAGTCGGTTTCCCTTTTTAGGTCGGAAATCACATCTACCCCTTGAACTCCTTGCCAAAACATGGTGAAGTCCCAGTTCTTATACTGCAAATAGACATTCAGACCCCAGGTAAAGTCTGGCACGGGCGAATAGATCCATTGCTGGTCTTTCTCATTGATGACACCATCATTATTCAGGTCTTTCCAACGGATGCGTCCCAATCCTGCTCCATTTTGCTGTGCATGATTGTCAATTTCTTCTTGGCTCTTGAAAATACCGTCATAAACATATCCAACTTGAGAGTAAATGGGATGTCCGACAACACTTTCAACGCCATTACCGCCAAATGTGCCGTTTGCAGCAATCGTTTCAGGAAGTTTGGTTACCTCATTGCGATAGGTACCGATATTACCCATCAGGTCGTAATGGAAATCACCCACCTGACCGCGATATCCGATATTGAATTCTATACCTTTGTTCACCATCTCACCAGCATTGATCCATTGACTCGAACCTTCGCCCATGACACCGATACCAGGCATGAATACAAGGATATCAGTTGTTTTCTTGTAGTACCATTCGAATGATCCGTAAAGTGAGTTACGGAAGAACCCATAGTCGAAACCTAAGTTCGTCTGAGTGGTTGTTTCCCACTTCAGATCATCGTTGCCCAGCTGGTTGCGTTTGAATCCGCTTGGCAGCGTCTGTCCGCCGTTTGTACCTGCAATGTCGTAACTGGTTCCATAACTCTGTCCGCCAAAATTAGCTTCACCATAGTTACTGACATAGAGTGTATATCGGGCAATATTATCGATTTCCTGGTTACCTGTCTGTCCCCAGTTGGCACGAAGTTTCAAATTGTCAATCCACTTGATGCCTTGCATGAATTTCTCCTGGTTGATGCGCCATCCTAAACTAAACGATGGGAATGTTCCGTAACGGTTGTTTTTACCGAAGCGGCTTGAACCATCACGACGTAAAGTAACACTGGCCAGGTAACGGTCATCGAAGCTGTAGTTGATCTTTCCAAAGAAGGACACCAACGTATATCCACCACCATTTCCATAAGCTTCGGCTTCTCCCACACCAGCATCCGGCCACATATAATCGGTAGTCAGAAGCGCATAGTCATATTTCTTTCCACTGAACCAGACATCATCTTCACGGTTGATTTCCATACCAATCATTGCGTCACCACGATGCAGACCTGCTTCAAGATTGTAGGTCGCAATGGCATTCCACATCCATTTTGTCCAGTGTTCTTGCTTGGCTTCTACGGCATTCGTCGGGTTAGCCACCGTTCCTTCTGTGACGGGATAAGTAAAGATGCGCTGTTGTTTCTGTGCATAATCCAAACCGAAAGTTGATTTGATATTCAAGTTTTTAATGGGATTAATATTGATGTAGGCATCACCAAACAAGCGCCAATAAGTATAGCGATTGTCGCTGTTGCGGGCTAAGCGGGCCACAGGGTTCTCACGGTCAGGATAACCGCCTACAGGACCCGCATACTCACCTGTAGTAGTGTAAACAGGCAACGATGGATTGGCCTGTAGTACATTTTCGAGGAACCCGCCAGGAGCCTGCACTTCACTGGTGCGGTTCAAGGTAAAGTTCTCACCTATGGTAATGACATTCAGATCTTTTATCTTCAGTAGTTTGTAGTCAGAGTTTATACGTGCTGAGAAACGATTAAAGTCTGATGTCTTGATGATACCTTTATTACTATAATATCCTAAAGAGAAATAAGAAGAACCTCGCTCAGTACCATTGCTCAATGACACATTATATTGTTGGACAAGTCCTGTACGGGTGGTTTCATCGAACCAATCTGTATCAGAAGACGGAGTGGTGCAAGCAGCGTCAAGGTATTTGTCCATCCACAGTTTATTGAGAACGGGTCTTCCCAACGCATTGTAGGCCCAGTCATAATGATATCCCAAACCATTCTGGTTGGGATCGAGGCCATCGTTCACATAACCTTGCCACATGACTTGTCCGAACTGTTTGGCGTTTAGAACGTCCATTTTATGCGTATAGCTCTGTACGGCAACACTGGCATCGAGGTCAATTTTCACCTTGCCAGTCTTACCGCGCTTCGTTGTGATGATAATCACACCGTTGGCAGCTCGCGAACCATAGATGCTGGCTGATGCCGCATCTTTCAGCACTTGAATACTTTCAATATCGTTGCCGTTCAGTTCATGCATACCAGCCTTTGTAGGCACTCCATCGATAATGTACAAGGGGTCGTTGTTGTTCAATGTTCCCACACCGCGAATACGAACAGTAGCATTACCAGCAGGCGAACCATCTGCCGTGATGTTCATTCCTGGTACACGACCCTGCATCGCCTTGATGGGGTTGTTCTCGTTCTGCTTGGCTATCTCACTGACGCTTACCACCGAGATGGCACCCGTCAGGTCGGCCTTGCGCTGGGTGGTATAACCTGTCACCACCACTTCGTTCAATTCGTTGGCCTCTTCTTTCAAGGTCAGTTTCAGGTTTGGAGCGGCGGCTACCTCTAAATCCTGGCAACCGATGTAGGTAACGACGAGGGTCTTACCAAGTTCCACGTTGATTTTGAAATTACCGTCGAAATCGGTGATTACACCGTTCGACGTACCCTTCTCCATCACAGTAGCACCAATGATGGGTTCGCCGGTCTCATCAACCACGTTACCGCTCACCTCTTGCTGTGCGCTGGCTGTCAGCGCCGTCATCATGAGCACAAGGCTCATCAGCAATTGTTTCATGTGTTTCATGCAAAAGTGTTTTTAGTTATTACTATTGTTAAAAAAATCTGCTACAAAAGTCTATATTTATAAAAAAGAGGTGTATAAATAATCGTTCATTCGACCAAAAATTTGTTTCAACGTAACATTTTTCTCAGCAAACGAACGATTGTTTATACTCTTTGTGTCAACAAAGGAATACCTTTGCAACAGATAAACAATAGTTTTAGTTTTCTTAGATATAAATAGTTAGTTAGTTTTGGTATTTAGGTTTGACCCTGTTTCTGTCTTCAGGATAACATTTTTCTTTTTTTTACATACGCGACCGCACGTCACCTGGCAACACGCCAAATTCATCCTTGAAACATTTTGTGAAATAAGAAGGGGCTGAGAAACCTACCTCATAGGCCACTTCCGAAATATTCTTGTCACCACTGAGCAACAACCTGTAGGCTTTCGACAAACGCGCCTTGCGCATCAGTTCAACGGGTGAGGAGCCTGTCAACGCCTTGACCTTGCGATAGAGTTGCACACGACTCAGATTCATGTCCGACGCGATTTCCTCCACACCTAAGTTGCTGTCCGCCATCTTCGCTTCTACCACCATTTTGAATTTCTCAATAAACGCATTTTCACGACTGTCTTGCTGTGGTGTTGCACGATGCTCTTTCTTTTCTATATCCTGACTCGACCAGATATTGCGTAGCAGATGACGGTTACGCAACAGGTTATCGATACGCGCCAAAAGCAACGACGACTGAAAGGGTTTCGTGATATAGGCATCGGCACCGTGACGGTAGCCTTCTATCTGATGCTGATAGAGGGCACGCGCCGTCAACAGTATGACGGGTATATGACTGGTGGTGACTTCTGTCTTCACCTTCTGACAGAACTCCAGACCGTTCATCACTGGCATCATCACATCTGAGATAATCAAATCAGGCACAGTCTGGCGGGCTTTTTCTAAACCTAATTGACCGTCAGCCGCCTCTTCTACCTGATAGCGCTCTTGCAGAATGGTACGCAGGTAGGTGCGTATATCTTCATTGTCATCGACAATCAGAATACTTACTGGTTCTCCGCTATCGTCTTCTGAAGGTAGTGATGCGATGGTCTCTACATCCGATATCTCGTCAACCATCGGCAGTTGGTCGTCCTGCTCGCCTCCCTGCAGGATATCGTTGACGAGCTTCTCCAGTTCTTGCGTGTTCCGGTCAACGATATGGATAAGGGTTGACGCCTCGGAAGAAGATTGTGTGTCGAGTAAGTTCTTCAGTTTTTCCACCGGCCCGCTTATAAGGGTCAGAGGGGTGCGCAACTGATGACTGGCTTTCGTGTAGAAATCAAGTTGCGAACGGGCCATCTGCTCACGCTCTTCACGGATACGCGAACGTTGCAAGAAATAAAGGTATAGCAAGATGAAGGTAACAGCCAACAGCACGATGACTACGATCAGGGATATCACGTAAACTTTCTGAGTGCCCAGCACTTGGAGGGTTTCGTCTATCTTGTCGTGCAAACGGTCCAGATACTTGGCCTGTCTGACGGCTTCTTCGCTCTGCATCAGCACAACGTGGGCATTGTCGCGCGTCACCATCGCTGCCATCAGCAAGTTTTCTTTCTTGTATGGCTTCCCCTCCAGGATATTCATTGCAAGTTGCAACACCTCGTCGCCGCGAGTGGGATAAATATAGGACGCCTCCAGGATAGAATCTCTCACACACTCGACACCATTGCCTTTGCCCGGCAAACCATCAATACCACAATAGAGTATCGGGGAGGAAGGGTATTTCTCTGACAGCACCTTGGAAGCACCTACAGCCATACGGTCGTTCTGACCGAAGACGAAATCTACCTGCGACAAGTCGCCACGATAGTTCTTGATGGCCTCAACAGCACTTTTTTCAGTCCAATCGCCTTGAAGCGATGCCACAACATGTATCTGTGGATACTCCTTCAGCGCATCTGCAAAACCGCGATGGCGGTCAATAGCGGGCGATGAGCCTTTCAAACCCATCACCTCCAATACAGTACCCTTGCCATGCAGACGAGTGGCTATAAACTTTCCCATGACGTTGCCCATCTCGTAGTTGTCGGCACCGATAAAAGCGGTATATTTACGGGAACTGGTTTTACGGTCGAACACTATCACGGGAATACCCTTGTCGTAAGCACGGTCAATGGCAGAGGTGATCGTGGCTATCTGGTTGGGCGCAACAATCAGCAGGTCAATACCTTCATCAACAAACTGATTGATCTGTTGCACCTGACGCTCATCGTTGTCGTCGGCAGAAGCCAGCCGCAGTTCTACATTCTCATAGTAGTAGGAACCCAACTGTAACTCGTAATTCAGCTTATGGCGCCAGATATCCTCACTACACTGCGAAACACCAATCACATAGCGTTTCTGTGTTGGTTGGCAACTATTCAGGAATACCGTCAACAATATCGTCAGGTATATGCCCAATCTTTTCACGCAGTAAAATTTATATTTCACGCCACAAATTTACACATTTTCGGGAAACCACCACTATCCTTGAGAGAAATTATCAACTTTGGGTGGATATTTTTTAAATTTTCAAACGGTTTTTTTCTTGATTCAACATTTCTTTGTATTTTTGCACGAAGCATAAGATAAAGGTAACAAATGTACATGGATAAACTCAACATCAACGAATGGGCAGAAGAAGACCGTCCGCGCGAGAAACTCATGCGGTTGGGCGCTGATGCTTTGTCGAATGCAGAGTTGCTGGCTATCCTGATTGGTTCCGGCAGTACGAAAGAGACAGCCGTAGAACTGATGAAACGCGTCTTGAAAGACTGCGACAACAATCTGAATACATTGGGGAAGATGGGCATCAAGGAACTGTGCAACTATAACGGTGTAGGAGAGGCAAAAGCCATCACCATCCTCGCTGCCTGCGAACTGGGTAAGCGACGGGCACGGGAGAAGGCGGCAGAGCGTCCTGACCTTGGATCGGCAACAGCCATCTACAACTACATGCACCCACGCATGCAGGATCTCGATACGGAGGAGGCATGGATTCTGCTGATGAACCAGAACTACAAACTGCTGAAGGCAGAACGGCTGTCGCACGGTGGCATCACGGAAACGGCTGTCGATGTGCGCATCATCATGAAAGAAGCACTCCTCCACAACGCTACCATCATCGCACTCTGCCACAACCACCCCAGCAACAACATTTCGCCCAGCCGTGATGACGACCTGCTGACCAAACGCATCAAAGGAGCATGCGACATCATGCGCATCTATTTCCTCGACCATATCATCGTATGCGACGGTCATTATTTCAGTTACAAAGAAAACGGGCGACTATAAAAGCCCCTCCTAACCTCCCCTTCAGGGAGGAAACCGAAAAAAGAATGACACTAACATGACACAACAAGAAAAGACAACATTAGAAGAACGGATTGTAGATGTGCTGAAGACCGTCTATGACCCCGAGATACCCGTCAACATCTTTGACTTGGGAATGATTTACAAGATTGACGTACAAGACGACGGCAGTGTAGAGATGGATATGACCTTTACCTCGCCAGCCTGTCCTGCTGCCGACTTCATTTTGGAAGACGTGCGCACGAAGGTGGAAAGCGTGGAGGGCATCAAGGCCGCCAACGTAAACCTCGTCTTCGAACCCGAATGGGACAAGAGTATGATGACGGAAGAAGCACGTATAGAACTGGGAATGGACTAAATAATGCGTAATGCGAAATGCATAATGCGTAATGCGTAATGCGAAATATCTAATGTTTAATGCGTAATGATGAAAAAGATATATTTCCTTTGCGACGCACACCTTGGTTCCTGGGCAATGCAGCACAGACGCACACAGGAACGGCGACTGGTGAGATTCCTTGACAGCATCAAGGAAAAAGCATCAGCAGTATATCTGCTGGGCGATATGTTCGACTTCTGGTACGAATACAAGTTTGTGGTGCCGAAAGGCTACACCCGTTTTCTGGGAAAGATATCCGAGCTGACCGATATGGGCGTGGAAGTACATTACTTCACAGGCAACCACGACATCTGGACCTACGGCTACCTCGAACAGGAATGTGGCGTCATCCTGCACCGCTCGCCTATCACCGTTGAACTGGGCGACAAAGTGTTTTTCATGGGTCACGGCGACGGACTGGGCGATCCGGACAAGAAGTTCAAGTTCATTCGCTGGGTGTTCCACAACCACACCTGTAAGCGACTGTTCAGCGCCATCCATCCCCGTTGGGGCATGTGGCTGGGACTGAACTGGGCAAAACACTCCCGTCTGAAACGTACAGACGGCAAGGAACCGCCGTATATGGGTGAAGACAAGGAGTTCCTGGTGCGCTATGCGAAGGAGTACCAGCAGACACATCCCGATATAGACTTCTACCTCTTTGGGCACAGACATATCGAACTTGACCTGATGCTGACGAAGAAAACGCGCATGCTGATCCTCGGCGACTGGCTGTGGCAGTTTACCTATGCCGTTTTCGACGGTGAACATCTGTTCATGGAAAACTATATCGAAGGAGAAACGAAAGTATAAAGTTGAAAAAAGCAGATGTCTCACGACTTCTGCCTTTTTCATGACTAAACTTAATCTACAAACCTGAAATATTTTTCTGTTTCCTATTTCTAAATTTAGTCATCCTAAACACTAATCTAATAACCTAAAAACTAACAATGATTTCTTTTTCTGGTGCAAAGATATAACGCAAAACACCGACCCGCAAAAACTTTCAACGAATCGGCGTTTTTTATCAGCGGAAATCTGTTTTGAATTGATTATAGTGCTTATCCTTTGCTCACTGCAATTCCCGCAGGTCATCTTGTGAGCAGTCATCATTCATCACACTTTCAATCTCGCTTTCCGTAACAAGGTTGAAATCGCCCGTCACAGAGTTTTTCAACGCGGATGCAGCCAACGAGAAGTCCAGACAACGCTGGTTGTCGTCTCCCCAATGGCTATAAGCATGAAGGAATGCTGCCATAAACGCATCTCCGACGCCCATCGGGTCGATAACGGGATTGATATCGTATATACGTGTTGTAAACAACGAGGAGGTTCCTGAAGATGATGTGCCTTCAGATGACAGCAGCATACCCGTCAGGGTATGGTGGCTGGATGTGAGCTGATTACGACAGGCCAGAACCATTTTCTTGCATTTGGGTAACTGTTCGTGGACGGCGCGGAGATAATGGCTGAACGCCTTGCGGTCGATGACGGCCTGACTGTCGGTTGCATTAAACGGCACCCGCGGCAAGCCTGTCACTACCTCGTATTCTCCCTGATCGCCGAAGATGATATCAGCATGACTCGCCAACTCCTTCAGCGTCTCATGGGCATCGGCTCCATAGTGCCACAGGTTCTTGCGGTAGTTGATGTCGCACGCAATGGTAACGCCCATCTCCTCGGCGATGCGTACTCCTTCCATCGTTGCTGCAGCCGCACTTGCCGACAGCGCACAAGTGATACCAGAACAATGGAAAATAGCTGCATCCTGGAACACTGTCCGCCAGTCGATCATGCCAGGTGCCATCGTATAAAACGAGGAGCCGGAGCGATCATAGACAACATGGGAGTTGCGCATCGCTGCCGACCCTTCGAAATAATATGTTCCCAAACGCTCGCCGCCCCACACTACATGGTTTAGGCGAAGGCCGTACTCGCGCAACCGCATGGCACATGCTCTACCGATGGCATTATCGGGTATGCGTGAAACATACTCTACCTGATTGCCAAGAGTGGCCAGTGAGACTGCTGCATTAGCCTCACTGCCACCATAGTTGCCGTTGAACGTCCTTCCCTGAGCGAGTCGGAGATCGTCAGGTTTTGACAACCTGAGCAACACTTCTCCGAATGTAACGATCTTTTTCAATTTACTTATTCTGCACAAGTTCCATCGTGTCGCGAGCAATCACGATTTCCTCATCGGTAGGAACAACCCATACCTTCACGCGGCTGTCGTCAGTGGAAATTTCTGCTTCCTTGCCACGAACATTGTTCTTTGCCGGATCAATCTTGATGCCGAGGAACTCCAGTCCAGCGCAAGATTCAGCACGCATACTGACCTGATTCTCACCAACACCTGCGGTGAAGACGATGGCATCGACGCCACCCATTGCAGCAGCATAGGCACCAATATACTTCTTGATGCGATAGTTGTACATCTTCAGAGCAAGGATGGCTTTCTTGTTGCCTTCTGCAGCAGCATTCTCTACATCACGCATATCGCTGGAGATACCGGAAATACCCAGCACGCCACTCTCCTTGTTCAGGTAGTCGGCCATTTCCTGCGGCTTCTTACCCAGCTTGTCCATAATATAGGTCACTGCAGATGCATCGATGTCACCAGAACGGCTTCCCATCATCACACCAGCCAGCGGGGTAAGACCCATCGAGGTGTCCATCACCTTACCATCCTTGATGGCAGCAACAGAAGCACCGTTACCAATATGACAGGTGATAATCTTCAGGTCTTTGATGTCCTTGCCGAGGATTTCAGCCATACGATGAGAAACATAGCGGTGACTGGTTCCGTGGAAGCCGTAGCGACGAACGTGGTACTTCTCATACAGCTCGTAAGGAACGGCATAGAGGTATGCATAGTCGGGCATCGTGGAATGGAAAGCATTGTCAAAGACGGTCACCTGTGGAACCGTTGGCATCAGATGGTCAACGGCACGGATACCTTTCAAGTGGCCGGCATTGTGAACAGGTGCCAGGTCGCAAAGGCTCTCGATACCATCTTCTACCTGCTGATCAACGAGGCAACTCTTCTCGAAGAGGTCGCCACCCTGCACGATGCGGTGACCGACAGCGTCGATCTCGTCCAGACTCTTGATGGCTCCGTATTCTGGGCTGAGCAAAGTCTGGAATACGAAGTTCACACCTTCCTTATGGTCAGGCATATCGTGCATCAATGTTTTCTTCTCCCCATTGGGCAGGGTCAGTTTCAGGAATGCTTCATCGAGACCAATGCGTTCGACGCCACCTTGTGCCAATACTGACTCATCGTCCATATTGTAGAGTTTGTACTTTATAGAGGAACTACCACAGTTTAATACTAATATTTTCATTTCCTTTATTAAATTAAGATTAATTCTTCACTTTTATTTCTTCGCATCCATTGCCTGGCATGCTGTGATGGCTACCATATAATATATGTCGTCAACAGAACAACCGCGACTGAGGTCATTGACAGGACGGGCGATACCCTGAAGGATCGGACCGATAGCGATGGCATCACCCAGACGCTGTACGAGCTTATAGGCGATATTGCCCACTTCCAGACAAGGAGCGACGAGCACGTTGGCATGACCGGCGATAGCGCTGCCTGGTGCTTTCTTCTCACCAACAGAAGGAACGAGGGCGGCATCAGCCTGCAGTTCACCATCAACCTTCAATGAAGGATCAAGTTCCTTTGCCAGTTTGGTTGCCTCGATCACCTTATCTACTACCTCATGGGTAGCACTACCCTTTGTGGAGAAGCTCAACATGGCTACGCGTGGATCGTCGAAACCTGCTACGCTCTTCGCCGTCTGTGCTGTACAAACAGCAATCTGGCTGAGCTGGGCTGCATCAGGCATCGGAGTAACGGCTACGTCACCCATCACCAGCACACCGTTTTCACCATACTGCGGCTGTTTTGTAATCAGGAGCATCGCTCCACTGACACAGGTGATACCCGGTGCACACTTGATAATCTGCAGTGCTGGGCGCAGGGTGTCGCCAGTTGTTGACAAAGCACCGGAAATCTGTCCGTCGGCACCTTCAGTCTTGATAATCATACATCCCAGATACAATGGGTTCTTCACCAGTTCACGAGCCTGCTCAATGGTCATACCCTTCTTTTTGCGAAGTTCGGTAAGCAACTGTGCATACTCTTCACTCTTCTCATTGTTCTCAGGATCAATAATCGTAGCTTCGTTTGTATGGGTCAAACCCCATTCAGCTGATTTTTTAGCGATTTCATCGGGATTGCCGATGAGAATCAGATTTGCCAAACCATCTGCCAATACCTTGTCGGCAGCTCTCAAAGTACGCTCTTCCAAAGCCTCTGGAAGCACGATGCGCTGTTTGTTGTTCTTCGCGCGTTCACAAATTTGCTGTAATAAATCCATAATTCTGATTATTTTAATGATTGTGTTTTAAGCTTATATGGGTTGCAAATTTACAAATTTATATTGAAAACCGAACTTTTTTACCCATTAAAAAATATAAAATTGTTCTATTTTCATCATATCACTTTGTAACTGTTATTATCATCAGTGAAAATAAAGGATAACATAGCGGAATTATTACGACTATTATTTTGAGAAAAATGCATTTACCTTTATTTTTATTTTCTTAAATTTGCAACTGAGAAAACGAGTTACTATTTATAATGGCCTATGACACAGACCGATGAACTATTGTTTAGGAAAGCTGAAAAAGCAATTCTTGCAAACAAACTGTATTTAAAAGAAGAAATGTCAAGAGCACTCGTCAACACGTTTGTTCACATCCCAAAGAACAAATTTGCACCGCTCTTCAGACAGTACACGGGAAAGGGATTTCCACGTTACATTAATAGTCTTCGCTTGGCTTATGCCGCTGAGCAGTTGAAACAGCACCCTGAATACAAGATTGAAAGTATTGCACACGAATGTGGAATTCCTGTTACTCAAACTTTCTACAGATTATTTAAGGCAGAATTTGGGCTTACTCCCTCTGCTTTCAAGAGGCTATACGCCAAATAATCTTTATGAAGGACACAGAACTAAACTGGAATTTCTTGCGTTAAAATACTTTCCAACTCCTCTGCAGACAGACGCAGACGGAATTCGCCATTATTGGCTACGCTGATACGGCCTGTTTCCTCGGAAACGACGATTGTCAGCGAGTCACTCTCTTGTGACATTCCCAAAGCGGCACGATGGCGAAGACCTAAGTATTTAGGGATTTCCTGATTGTGGCTAACAGGAAGAATACAGCCTGCCGCCACGATCCGGCTCTTAGAGATGACCATTGCTCCATCGTGCAATGGGGAGTTCTTAAAGAAGATGTTTTCTATCAACCGCTGGTTGATACGGGCATCGATACGTTCACCCGTATCAATGATGTCGGTAAGGGGTGCTCCGCGCTCTATCACTATCAACGCACCGACCTTGTTTCGACTCATATTCATACACGCCATCACGAGGGGCATAATATGCTCTTTGCGTTCTTTTTCTTTGTTTGACGTCCCAAACGAGAAAAAATTTCTCAAACTGCGCACTTTTTGATGTGCGCCAAGCGTGTAAAGGAATTTCCTAATCTCCTCTTGGAACAAGACAATCAGGCCAATCACTCCCACACTGACCAACTTATCCATAATGCTACCCAACAGGCGCATTTCCAATACCTGACTGACAAACAGCCAAACAATGATAAACACCAGAATGCCGATAAACACATTCAGTGAACGAGATTCCTTCATCAGCTGGTAGGCATAAAAAAGCATCAGCGCCACCAGCACAATGTCTATAATATCCTTAATTCCAAATTCAAAAAACATATCTTACTATTTAAAACTCCGTTTGACTATTTTCGCTGCCTCAACCGCTTCACGGACATCATGGACACGAAGGATAGAGGCTCCCTTCATCAGCGCAATCGTATTGACAACGGCGGTTCCATTCAATGCTTCGTCGGCTGTCGTTCCCAGCAACTGGTAGATCATCCGCTTACGACTGGCACCAACCAACAGGGGCAGGTCGAATACGTTCAATTTCTCCAGACTATCCAATAGCTGATAGTTTTCTTCCATCGTCTTGCCAAAGCCGAAGCCTGGATCGAGGATGATGTCCTTCTGGCCCAAGTCGCGCAACTGCTGGACCTTTTTCGAAAAGGTCATCAAGGTATCGTGGAGATTGGCTCTCACCGACATCAGAATATAAGGTACACGCAAGTGCGAAACCGTCTTGAATATCTCAGGCACAGACTCGTCGGCAGCCTCGATGCCCTTGTCGGCAATGGTGGAAACACCACCTTCGCTCACATCATTGATGATATCGGCACCATATTCTTCCACAGCCATACGAGCCACATCTGGACGGAACGTATCAACGCTGATAACGGCATCAGGACATTCTTTCCGAACGATGGAAAGTGCTCTGGAAATGCGCAAGCGCTCCTCTTTTTTATCGATTTCATCGGCTCCAGGACGCGTTGAAAAAGCACCGATGTCAATGATGGAGCCTCCCTGTTCCACAATCTGTCGTGCCCGCTCTGCTATCTCGCGTTCCGTCTGTACTCTCGACCCTGCATAGAACGAGTCGGGCGTACTGTTTAGGATACCCATCACCTGTGGACGACTCAAATCCAATAAGCGTCCGTGCACATTTATTGTATAACCAACGTTCGACTTCATCGACTACAAAAGTAACAAGAATTATTGAATCCACAAAAAAAACAAGATTTTTCTTTGTACTATCCTCAACTTTCACTACCTTTGAACTCATAAATAAAAACGATGATATGAACATTCAAGAATTATACCAGCTTTACAAAGCACATCCCTGCATCACCACCGACAGCCGTGACTGTCCGAAAGACAGCATCTTTCTTGCTCTGAAAGGTGAATCGTTCAACGGCAACAAGTTTGCCCTGCAAGCATTAGAGAAAGGTTGCGCATACGCCATCATCGACGAAGCCCCCACCAACCTCGCTCCTCAGGAGGAGGCTTTACGAGAGCGGTTGATTCTCGTTGACGACTGCTTGCAGACCTACAAGGACCTGGCCCGTGAACACCGCCGCCAGTTCGACATTCCAGTTATCGGCATTACGGGCACCAACGGCAAGACGACCACAAAGGAGCTGATAGCCGCCGTGCTCTCACAGAAATACAATGTGCTCTACACGCAAGGAAACTTCAATAATGATGTGGGTGTGCCGAAGACGCTCTTCCGCCTGACCAAAGATCATGATATTGCCGTCATCGAGATGGGAGCCAGTCATCCTGGCGACATCAAGACATTGGTAGAGACCGCAGAACCTACCTGCGGACTGATTACGAACGTGGGACGTGCCCACCTGCAGGGGTTCGGCTCATTTGAGGGAGTCATCAACACCAAATGTGAACTCTACGACTTCCTGCGTAGTCGCAAAGACAGCCTCGTCTTCATCAATGCCGACAATGAACACCTGATGGAACGTATCGGTGATGACGAGAACCTATGGCTGTCGCCCTACTCTACCCTACCCGAAAACCGTATGACGTGCATCAGCGGTGAGGTCATCAGTTGTGCCCCATTCCTGAAATTCCGCTGGCGCGAACCGCAGATGATTCTGGAACAGGAAGGACGCAGCAACAAGTGGCACAAGATACAGACCCACCTCATCGGAGCCTATAATATCGACAACCTGTTAGCTGCTATCGCCGTAGGTATCAACTTCGGAGTAGATAGAAAGAAAATCTGCGCGGCACTGGAGTCATACGTCCCGTCAAACAACCGCAGTCAGATGACTGTCACAGAACACAACCACCTCATCGTGGATGCCTACAATGCCAATCCAACCTCTATGCAGGCAGCGCTGGAAAACTTCCAACTGATTGAGGCAGACAGGAAAATGGCCATCTTAGGAAAGATGGGTGAGCTGGGCAGTGTCTGGAAAGAAGAACACCAGAAAATTGTTGATTTCCTCAAAGAGGCACACTTCGACGAGGTATGGCTGGTTGGCGATGAATACAATGAACTGGACGACTGTCCGTTCCGCTGTTTCCACAACGTAGAAGAGGTGAAGGAATCCATCCGTCAGCAACAACCACAGGGGTATTATATCCTGATCAAGGGTTCCAACTCTAACAAATTGTTTGAATTGCCGGAACTTTTGTAGAAAGTAAGTGTGGAGGTAGTTCTTCGCACTTTGACTTCGTTTCGAAGGTTGGATGTGTTAAAAAGGGAAAAAATTACGCCTTCCGCATTACACATTAAGAATTTATTATTACCTTTGCAGCCGCTTTAGGCAATCGGGATGTAGCGCAGTTGGTAGCGCACTACGTTCGGGACGTAGGGGTCGGGCGTTCGAGTCGCCTCATCCCGACAGGAAAAAGAGACGTTGTTCACGTCTCTTTTTTTTGTATTATATTTGGTTGGCATTGAGATTTTTCCTACATTTGCAACATCATATAATCTATTCGTGTCATTCACCAAGTGAACCTTATGAACTTTTTTAGGAATCTTTTCTTTATCGGAGCAAACGACAGGAAGGTATATGTCTTTCTCATCATCGTTGCCTTATTAGGGATAGGAGGAGCGTTTCTGCTCGACCAACAACAGATGACCACAAAGATGACGACAGCAGATTCCACATCAATCGTACAGACACCATCATTCAGGACCGCCAACGGAACAAAGGTAAGCTATCAGCAACTGGACGGCAGAACCGTAGAACGATTCCCATTTGACCCCAACACCGCCGATAGTGCACAACTGGCAAGACTGGGATTTGCTCCCTGGCAGATTCGCAACATCTATAAATATCGCTCTAAGGGCGGCGTCTATCGTCATGCAGAAGACTTCAGCAGACTATATGGAATGACGGTGGAGCAATACCAGTCGCTGGAACCCTATATCCGCATTAGCGGCGACTACCGTCCTGCTACCGCCATTACGGGTGGCCGTATTGCTTACGACAATTACGACCGCGACACCTTGCTTTATCCCATCAAACTGCATCCTGGTGAACATATCGTATTGAATACAGCGGATACCACCGCCCTGAAGAAGGTTCCTGGAATCGGTAGCGGCTGGGCACGAATGATTGTGGCCTATGGTAAGAAATTAGGAGGTTATGTGGCTGTAGAACAACTGCGTGAGATAGAAGGATTTCCAGAAGATGCACTTGCATATTTCATTGTCAGCAATCCGCATCCTGAGCGTATGAATCTCAACGAGCTGACATTGAGTCAATTGAGGCAGCATCCATATCTCAACTACTATCAGGCACGCGCCATCATCGACTACAGGCGCCTGAAAGGAAACATACAAAGTTTAGACCAGCTGAGTTTGCTGAACGATTTTCCACCGTATGTCATCGAACGCCTGAAACCCTATGTGATGTTTTAACCTTCAACTACCAACCTTAAAACACGCCCAGCTGGTGCAGGAAAATAGCCAGAATAGCTATCGGGCAGACAAATCGAATAAGGAACAGGAATACGCCAAACAAACGATTCTTCAGCGTTCCCCAATTGGTAAACTCGTCTTTTACCAACTGTTTGGGCACATACCATCCTAAGAAAAGACACGTGAAGAATCCACCCAACGGCAGGAAAATCTGTCCTGTGACAAAGTCGAACAACGAGAACAGATTCATCGACCCTACCGACAGGAATTCCCAGTCGCCCAACGACAGCGAACAGAAGGCGCCGATGACAGAACACGTCACCGTAACAATCGTTGCCGCTTTGTTGCGAGAGATATGCATTTCCTCCTGGAAGAAAGCCGTGCTGACCTCATGCAGGGAGATCAACGATGTCAATGCTGCCAACGACAATAGTGCATAGAATGCCAGCGAGATGATATACCCTACGACAGCCATCCCAGAGAAAGCCTCTTCAAAAACGTTTGGCAGCGTAATGAATATCAGCGAAGGACCACTATCTGGGCTCACGCCAACGGAGAATGCGGCAGGGAATATCATGAGTCCTGCGAGAATAGCCACAAGCGTATCGATGACGCCAATCTGTATGGCACTACCTGTAAGGTTGGTTTGTCGCGAGAAATAGGAAGCATAGGTGCAGATACAGCCCATACCGATACTCATAGAATAGAACGACTGTCCCAAGGCGCCAAGAAACACGTCCGAATTGACTTTTGAGAAGTCGGGGTTCAGCAAGAACGCGACACCCTTTTCAGCATTCGGCAACAGGCAGGAAGCCGTCACAATCACCAGCAGTAATATAAATAAGGTAGGCATCAGGATTTTCGATGCCCGTTCGATACCGTTTCTTACCCCGCGGATAATCACGAAATGGGTAATCAACATGAAGAGTACTGCCCATACGATCGGTTTCCACGGGTTAGTAGAGAATTCTGCAAAATAGTTCTTGAAATAATCAGGGCTTCCATGCAGACCGTCAATCGCTGACTCTGCCATATACTGCAGACACCAGCCTGAAACAACAGAGTAATAACTGGTAATTAGGAATCCTGTGAGCAGACCCATATAACCGATATACTTCCAAGCGGTACCATTCGACAGTTTTGTATAGGCACGTGCCGAATTTGATGCAGCATGCCTTCCGATGATAAACTCACTGATCATACAGGGCAGACCCATCACAACCACACAAGCGATATAAATCAGGATAAACGCTGCACCACCGTTTTCACCTGCCATATAGGGAAAACGCCATACATTTCCCAATCCCACAGCACCGCCTGCCGTAGCGAGGATGATACCCAACTTGCTTCCAAAACTTGCTCTTTCCGGATGTGACATATCTATTTTACCACATTATACTTACAAAACTTTGCAAAAGTATAAAATAATATTTATATTTGCATCAAAATAACGGGCCAAACATGAAATTTCTAATCAAAATCATTAAAAAATACCCGCTGAGCAGCCTGCTGATTGTAGCAATCTGGATCTTATGTGTCATTCCTATTCCAGAAACACCGCTCAGTCATGTGAGTATGTCAGACAAATGGACACACATGGTGATGTATTTCGTTCTGACGATGTGTGTGAGGTATGAGTTGGTCAAAAACAAACAAACATCCACCAGACAGTTCTTCTGCTACGCTTGGCTGATGCCTGTATTGATGGGAGGACTCTTGGAACTGGTGCAAGCCTACTGTACTGGCGGTTGCCGAAGTGGAGAATGGCTCGATTTCTTCGCAGATGCCATAGGCAGCACCGTCGCCTTTCTTATCGGTATTCTTCTGGTAAGGTGTCGCGCCAAGCGCTAAACGGATTTCTACGCATATTGCGGTTGTAGAAACGGGCATCACCCGTTACTTCCAAACCAATGAAATCTGGCAAAGCGACCTCTTCCCTTTCGTCTTCAAGTTCCACTTCCGCCATCACCAATCCGTCGTTGGCACCTAAGAATTCGTCAACCTCAAAGGTGTGTCCCTCAAAAGGAATCAGGTAACGGTATTTATCGATGATGGGCGGCTCACAGAGTTTCAGCAGCTGCAATGCCTCATCGGTAGATATTTCCTTTTCAAACTCATAACGCGACAATCCTCCGTTGACACTCTTTCCCTTAATGGTGAGGAAAGCTTTCTCATCGCGGATACGAATGCGAACAGTATTGACAGCAGCCATATATCCTTGCTGTATATGGCTGCTGCTGACGGCAAGTTCCTTCCAGTTTTTTTGTTTGTGAACCAGATACTTGCGCTCAATTTCCATTCCGCTCATCAGCTCATGATCAAGATGGTCCATACGGCGAAGATAATGGCCAGCACGACCAGCACGCCGAAAATCCAATTGACAACCTTACGGCCTTGTTCCTCTTGTTTCTTCTGATAAGCTACTCGCTTTACATTTCCTTTTTTACTCATGATATTAAAATTTTAATGATTACTCTTCTCCTCCAAACATCATCAGATAGGATTTGATGAAGCCGTCGAGTTTACCGTCCATGACTCCATCAACATCTGATGTCTGATAATTGGTACGATGGTCTTTCACACGCCGGTCGTCGAAGACATACGAGCGGATTTGACTTCCCCACTCTATCTTTTTCTTGCCGGCTTCAATCTTCGCCTGCGCCTCCATGCGTTTCTTCATGGCACGATCGTAGAGTTGTGACTTCAACAGCAGCAACGCCTTCTCCTTGTTCTTCGGCTGGTCGCGTGTTTCCGTATTCTCAATGAGGATTTCCTCTTCCTCCCCCGTATCAGGATCGGTGTACCAATAGCGCAGGCGCACTCCCGATTCCACCTTGTTGACGTTCTGACCGCCTGCTCCACTGCTTCGGAAGGTATCCCACGACAGTTTGGCAGGATCGACAAACACCTCTATCGTGTCATCCACCAACGGTGTGACAAACACGCTGGCAAAGGACGTCATTCGCTTTCCCTGTGCATTGAACGGACTGACACGCACCAAACGGTGGACACCATTTTCGCTCTTCAAGTATCCATAGGCAAATTCGCCTCCTTCTATCTCCATCGTCACCGTCTTGATACCTGCTTCATCACCATCCTGCAGGTTGCTGATGGTGACCTTATATCCATGTGCCTCTGCCCACCGCATATACATTCGCATGAGCATCGAGGCCCAATCCTGACTCTCTGTACCACCTGCGCCAGAATTGATTTTCAACACAGCATCCATCGGGTCTTCTTCCTGACGAAGCATATTCTTCAGTTCGAGGTCTTCAATCGCTTTGATGGCCTTCTCATAGTCGGCATCCACCTCCTCTTCTGTCACCATCTCATCGTGATAGAAGTCGAAAGCCAACTGCAGTTCATCAGCAAACATGCGCACATCCTGATAGCCGGTGAGCCATTTCTCGATAGACTTCACCTTTTTCATTTGCGCCTGAGCACGCGCAGGGTCGTCCCAGAAGTCTGGGGCTTGAGTGCGGAGTTGTTCTTCTTCGAACTCCACCTTTTTCTTATCTATGTCGAGGTAACGGTACAGAGCTTCTGCCCGCTCCAATACATCCTTCAGTTGATCTTGTGTTATCACTTTACACTCCTTATTTCTTTACTCCTTACTCCTTCTCTCCTTACTCCTCTACATACATCTCGTCAATCAAATTCTTGTAGTTCTTGATGATCACGTTGCGTCTCAGCTTCAGCGTGTTCGTCAGTTCACCATTCTCCATCGAGAAATGGTGGGGCATCAAGGTGAAGCGTTTGATCTTCTCATAGCTGGCCATCTGCTGCTGGAGCGTATCGATGCGGTCGGCCATCATCTTCATGATGCGCTCGTCTTTACAAAGCTCCTCACGGTTGTTGAAAGCGATATCATGTTTACGGGCATACTCTTCCAATACTTGATATTCGGGCACAATCAGCGCAGACACGAACTTACGTTCATCGGCGATAACCGCAATCTGCTCCACAAAACGGTCAACCAGTAATTTCGACTCCAAAGCCTGTGGCGCAATATACTTTCCGTTCGAGGTTTTGAACAAATCTTTGATACGCTCCTTGAGGAACAGTTCTCCATTCTTCAGATAGCCGGCATCACCCGTATGGAAGAAACCATCTTTGTCGAAAGTTTCTGCATTGAGAGCCTCACGGTGGTAATAGCCTTTCGTGATGGTCTTTCCTCGCAACAAGATCTCATCGTTCTCACCAATCTTCACCTCTACGTCATCGAGCGGACGACCAACGGAACCGATAGTATAGGGTTGTCCCAAGCGGTCGCAGCTAACGGTAGCCAGACTCTCTGTGAGTCCGTAGCCCACAATCATATTCAGACCGATGGCATGTACAAACTCCTCTACCTCTGGGGACACCGTAGCACCAGCCGTTGGGAAGAAGTGAGCCTGCTCCAGTCCTAACTGCTTGCGCACCAGTGACAGGATACTCTTATTAAATAAGGTGTATTCTGCTGCCAGGTGGATTGGCGGACGCTTGCCTCGACTCAGGTATTCGATATTGTATTTCTTGCCGACAGCCAATGCACGCTCAAACAGTTTCCGCTGAATGCCTCCAGCATCTTCAATCTTCGCCTTGACAGCCACATAGACCTTCTCCCAGAAACGGGGAACAGACGACATACAGGTAGGATGTGTCTCTCGCATCGCCTCCTGAATCTCACGCGGATTGGTGTTAATGATGAGCTGTGCACCTTCCGTCAATGCCAGATAAGCCCATCCGCGTTCGAAGATATGGGTAAATGGCAGGAAGTTGATGACACGGTCGTTCTCTCCTACTGGCACATACTTGTCGTTGGCGATCACCGCTGCATGATACTGTCCGTAGGTAAGCATCACACCCTTTGAGTCGCCTGTAGTACCACTCGTATAGAGAATATTACACAAGTCATCCTCATTGGCTTGCTCCCACAGTTCTTCCACCTCCGACTGTCTTGGCAGATTGGCCTCGATGCGCTTCAGATCAGAAGCATCGGCAACCTCCTCAGCATTGCCCTGTCCCAGTTTCAGGAAGTCTTCAAAATAGATGGCATTCGGATCATGCGTGCTGATACGTACACTCGGATCATAGACGACGATGCGGTCGAGCGTCGGACACAACGGGAAAATGCGGTGGGCCTTGTCATACTGCTCCTGTTCGCCAACAAACAGCACCTTTACGCCAGCATCATGAATCATGTACTGAATCTGCTGCTCTGAGCTGGTAGCGTAGAAAGGAATGGATATGACTCGCACACCATAGGCTCCAAAATCTGTGTACAGATACTGGATGCAGTTCTGGGAGAAAACGGCAATAGACTCCTGCGGTTTCAGGCCCATATTGAGCAAAGCATTGGAAACCTGCTTTACGCGTACAGAGAACTGGTTCCACGATACACTACTCCATTTCTTACTACCAAAATGGCGGAAGGTCAATGCCGGACGGGAACCGTATTTCTTCGCCTGTTCATGAATCAGCACGGAAAGGTGACATCTTGTTTGCATAAGCCAATCATTTTTTTGAATACTGCAAAAGTACGGAATTATCATCAAATTACGAAATAATTTGGTAATTAAATTATGATTTCGTATTTTTGCACCATCTATCACACCTATTATGACGCTGCAAGAATACACCGATGAGGCCGTGAGCCTCCTGAAAAGACTGATTGCCATTCCGTCTGTCAGCCGCGACGAGAAACTGGCTGCCGACGAGTTGGAGAATACCATTCGCAACTATGGTTTTGAGCCGCATCGTGAAGGAAACAACGTTTGGATTGTCTGTCCGGATTTCCAGGCAGACCGTCCCACAATACTGCTCAATGCCCATATCGATACGGTACGGCCCGTTGCCTCATGGACACGCAACCCCCATTCACCCGTCATCGAAGGCGACCGCCTCTATGGATTAGGTGCCAACGACTGTGGCGGCGGCTTGGTCAGTCTGCTGCAAGTCTTCCGCATCTTAACCTCCCAACCCTCAGCCCTCAACCCTCTCATCCCCCTCCCTCACAGGGAGGGAAGGGGTGGGTCTCCTAACCTTATCTACCTCGCTTCCTGCGAAGAAGAAGTTTCAGGCAAAGACGGCATCGTCAAAGCACTTCCCCTGTTACCTCAAATCGATGTGGCCATCGTTGGCGAACCGACGGGTATGCAGCCTGCTGTAGCTGAAAAGGGGTTGATGGTGCTCGACATCACGGCACACGGCAAATCAGGTCATGCTGCTCGCAACGAAGGCGTCAATGCCATCTATGAAGCACTCGACGACCTGGAGTGGCTGCGCCATTATCAGTTTGAGCGAGTGAGTCCGTTCTTAGGAGCTACACAGATGCAGGCAACCGTTATCCAGGCAGGCACCCAGCACAATGTTGTTCCTGACGAATGCCGCATCACCGTTGACGTGCGCACCAACGAATGTTACACCAACGAGGAGGTCTTCGACATCATCCGCCATCATGTAAATAGTGAAGTACAAGCACGCTCGTTCCGTTTGCATTCTTCTCATATCGACTTAGACCATCCGCTCATTCGCCGATGCGTCGAATTAGGTATGACACCGTTTGGCTCGCCTACTCTCAGCGACCAGGCTTTGATGCCGTTCCCATCGTTCAAACTCGGTCCTGGCGACTCTGCCCGTTCCCATAGTGCCGACGAATACATCTGCATCAGCGAAATCCACCATGCTATCAGAACCTATTGTCAATTGCTGACGCAAACAACTTAATTTTCATCTTTTCAAGTTTCATTTCACTCAACTTTTTGAATTTTTACCTTCACCTTCACTTTTTACGTGTAATATCCTGTTATACTGAACGTTATACGAGTGAATGTGAACACATTCACCTTCACCTCACCTTCACTCTACCCGCTTGCGTTATTGTCTGGTTGAGGAGAGGGGCTGCCATGATGACCAATCCGGCCCGGATTGGTTTGTAAAAGCGATGCTTTTGGTCGATAAAATGTACCCTATTGAAAACCAATCCGGCCCGGATTGGTCGTTCGGAGAGGAGAGAAACTATCGTAAAGGTAGGGGGAAGTGAATTGAAGTGAAGGTGAAGTGAAGGAAAGTGAAGGTGGAGTGAAGGTAAACGTGTTCACCTTCACTCAGTTAACTCACTTTAAATCAGATTATTATAAAAGAAAAGTGAAGGTGAAGGTGATTTTTAAAAAAAAACGTGTTGAGATGTTCAGCAAAGAGGGTGCTTAGAACGGAATCTCCAACTGTCCGTCGCCCAAGAGGTTGAAACTCTTCCGATGGTAAGGAGTAAGACCAAATTCACGGATGGCAGCACGATGTTTCTTGGTGGGATAGCCCTTGTTGCTGAGCCAGTCGTACTGGGGATATTCCTCAGCCAGACGGTTCATATAGTCGTCGCGATAGGTCTTTGCCAGAATGCTGGCAGCTGCAATAGAAAGATACTTCCCATCACCTTTCACGATACAGGTATGGGGAAGGAGCTTCTTGTTGTCTGTTTCTTGGGGAAGGATCGTGGGACCTGAAACCTGAAACTTCGAACCTGAAACCCCATAATAGGGTTTGAAACGGTTGCCGTCAACGATGATGGCTTCAGGACGAACGGTCAGCTGGTCAAGGGCACGATGCATCGCAAGGATAGAGGCATTGAGGATATTGATTTGATCGATCTCCTCTGGTGTAACAACACCTACCGCCCACGCAACGGCATCGCGCTCAATCTGTTCGCGCAACAGATAGCGTTTCTTCTCAGACAACTGCTTGGAGTCGTTGAGCATCTCGTTCTGGTAGTCTTTCGGCAAGATAACGGCTGCCGCATAGACGCTACCAGCCAAACAACCACGTCCAGCCTCATCGCAACCAGCTTCTATCTTGTTCTCGTAATAATGATTCAGCAACATATTCTTCCTTTGTTCAGACCTCCCCTAACTTAGGAGGCTGTTCAGACCTCCCCTAACTTAGGAGGCTGTTCAGACCTCCCCTAACCCCTCCTAACTTAGGAGGGGAATTAAAACATTTGAGAAACGCGCTTCACACCAGCGACCAACACATCGACCTCTTCTTTCGTGTTATACAAGGCAAATGAAGCACGCACGGTGCCAGCAATACCCAAACGGTCCATCAGCGGTTGTGCACAGTGGTGACCTGTACGGACGGCGATACCCAGTCGATCAAGCAGCGTACCCATATCCAAATGGTGGATGGCGCCAACATTAAAACTTACGACTGCATCTCTAATTGGTCGTTTGGGTGTTTGGTCGTTTAGTCGTTTAGGACATCCCCCCTCCCCTTGGGAGGGGTGGGGTGGGGTCATGTCGTTTGGCCCATAAACCATCAGTTCTGGAATCGTTTGCAACTGTTCGATACAATAACGGGTGAGTTCCCGTTCATGTGCTTCGATATGCTCAAAGCCAATCGACTGGATGTAGTTGATGGCTGTTGCCAAACCATGCGTAGCGATATAGTCAGGAGTGCCTGCCTCAAACTTAAACGGCAGACGCTCGAAGACGGTTTTCTCGAAAGTCACGCTTTCAATCATCTCGCCACCACCTTGATAAGGCGGCATGCGGTCGAGCCATTCTTCCTTGCCGTAGAGTACGCCAATACCCGTTGGTCCATACATCTTATGGCCGCTAAAAGCAAAGAAGTCGCAATCCAACTCCTGTACATCGACTTTGAAATGTGGCGTACTCTGTGCGCCGTCAATCAATACAGGTACGCCGTGTTCATGAGCCATGCGGATGATTTCTTTCACAGGATTCACCGTTCCCAGTACATTGCTGACATGTGTGACGCTGACGAACTTCGTTTTGTCCGTGAACAGCTGCTGATAAGCATCGAGGTCAAGGATACCGTCATCGCTCATCGGAATCACACGAATCGCAACACCCTTCTTGGCGGCCTGCAGCTGCCAAGGAACAATATTGCTGTGATGCTCCATCACGGAGACGATCACCTCGTCCCCTTCGTGCAGGAAGGCATCGCAGAACGATGATGCCACCAGGTTGATGGCTTCGGTGGTACCGCGAGTGAAAATGATTTCTTCCGTCTTGGGTGCGTTGATAAACTGCCGCACCGTTTCACGAGCCGCCTCATGCAAATCCGTTGCCTGCTGCGACAGGAAATGAACGCCGCGATGCACGTTGGCATTGACATTCAGGTATTCGTCCCGCATGGCATCCAGCACACACAGCGGCTTCTGCGTCGTTGCGCCATTATCTAAATAGACCAACGACTTACCATATACCTCACGAGATAGAATCGGAAAATCCTCGCGTACCTTATTAATATCAAACATACTCCTTACTCCTTCTCTCCTTACTCCTTCTCTCCTTCTATTACTTACACAACTTACATCCCTTACACTTGTTCAGTTCTCCACGGAACCGCTTTTCCACCAAATAGTGCAGACGATCACGCAAAGGCTCCAGCTGTATCTCATCGATAACCTCGTTGATGAACGCATTCTGGAGCAACAGCCGTGCCTCTTCGCGAGTGATGCCGCGCTGTTGCATATAGAAAAGAGCCGCATCGTTGAGTTGTCCAACGGTAGATCCGTGTGCACATTTCACATCATCGGCATAAATCTCCAGCATCGGCTGCGTGTACATACGAGCCTCTTTGGTAGCCGTCAGATTCTGGTTGGTCATCTGTGATGTCGTTTTCTGTGCACCCTTTTCCACCAGTACACGACCAGCGAAGGCACCTACGGCCTGTTCGTCCAGTACATATTTATATAGCTCATGACTGGTGCAATGCGGAACCTTGTGAACGATAAGTGTATTGTTGTCAACATGCTGATGTTTGTCGGCAATCACACAGCCACAGCAGGAGCACTCTGCCCCTTCACCACTAAAGGTCAGATTCAAACGGTTCCGCGTGATGCCATTATGCAGGGTGATGACATTGTGGTTGACGCGGCTGTTGGCCTGCTGGTCGATATAGACGTTGCTGATGCGGATATTCTTGGCATGCGTCTCCTCCATACAATAGAGGTCTAACGATGCGTTCTCTCCCACATAAGCCTCGATGACCTGTGTGGCAAGGAAGTTGCAATCATCGGCAGTATGGTCGCAGAAAAGTATTTTCACCTCGGCGCCCTCTTCAAGCACGATAAGCACACGACGGTTGACCATAAAGGAAGACCCTCCCCGGCCCTCCCTGTTAAGGGAGGGAGATTTGAGGATATTGATAACCTGAATGGCGCGATCCACCTTTACGTGCTTGGGCACATAAACCAGCATACCATCTTGTGCCAGCATCGTGTTGAGCGCAGTAACGGCATCCTCCTGAGTCTGGGCTTGTTTCGCATAGTATTGAGCCACCAACTCAGGATAGTCGCACAGAGAGCCGACTATCACACCCTCAGGCAGTTTACCTGAACCTTGAGGTATCTTCTCTCCTTGCTCCTCGCCACTTGCCCCTTTATAAAACACATCATTCACCACAAAATAAAGACTTGTGGAGAGGTTGGGTACATCGCAGCTAAATGCTCTGTATGGGTCAACAGGTATCGTCAACCGATTCAGGTTCAGCCCATAGTCAGGCTCAAAGAGCTTCTGTATGTCGGTATATTTATAGCGCTCCACCTTACGGCTGGGGAAGCCTGCCGCTGCAAAATGCTCGAAGGCCTCATCACGTACAGCATTCATTGCATCGATGCTGTGCTCGTGAATCATCGTTCGACACTGTTTGTAGAGTTCTATGTATTGCAGACTCTCCCCCTGCCCCTCCCTGTGAGGGAGGGGAGCAGATAGGTTCTTCTGGCTATTTTGTTGTCTATCCATTGAAATAATTCTCTATCGTTTGTAGTACATCTTCTGTTTCATACAAAACTTCTTCATTGGTAAATCGCAGAATATGGAATCCCATTTGTTCCAATTGTTCTTCACGGAGCATGTCGTCTTCCATTTGTCGCGGTTCTGAATGATACCCTCCGTCAACTTCAACAACCAGACCTCCGTGACGTGAAACAAAATCAACAATAAAGTCTCCTATTATATGTTGTCTGAGAAACCTTTCTCCGTAAAGGCCCGTCCTCAGATAGTTCCACAATACTTTTTCTGCAAGCGTAGCTTGTTTACGATTCTCACGTGCATACTCTTTCAGAAGAACATATCTGTCAGGGGAGGCAGTCTTGTAACCCATAGTTAACACAGGAATTAGTCTTGTAGGAACTATCTACTCCCCTCCCTCACAGGGAGGGGCTGGGGGGAGAGTCTTCACCCAATCATAACCATGTTCCTGTATCTCCTTGGCCAATTCAGGTCCGCCCGTCTTCACAATGCGACCATTGTAGAGCACATGCACGAACTGGGGTTTGATCATCTCCAGCAGACGGTCATAGTGGGTGATGACGATACATGACGTCTCAGGTGTCTGGAGTTTGTTCACACCCTCAGCAACAATCCGCATCGCATCAACGTCAAGACCAGAATCGGTTTCATCAAGGATGGAAAGTTTCGGCTCCAACATCGCCATCTGGAAGATTTCGTTGCGCTTCTTCTCACCACCGCTGAACCCTTCGTTCACAGAACGGTTGGCCAGTTTGGAATCAAGTTCCACCACCTTGCGCTTCTCACGCAACAGTTTGATGAACTCTGCCGCATTCATCGGCTCCAAACCTTGGTACTTGCGTTTCTCGTTGATAGCAGCCTTCATGAAATTGGTCATCGAAACGCCAGGAATTTCCACAGGATACTGGAAAGAGAGGAACAGTCCTTCATGGGAACGATCCTCTGGCTTCATCTCCAACAGGTTCTTGCCGTTGAAGAATGCCTCACCTTCTGTCACTTCATAGAGCGGATTACCCACAAGGACAGCACTCAAGGTTGACTTACCGGAGCCGTTTGGTCCCATGATGGCATGCGTCTCACCATCGTTGATGACGAGGTCGATGCCTTTTAATATTTCCTTGTCGCCGATTTTGGCGTGTAGATTTTTTACTTCAAGCATAATACAAAGCCTACCCCCAACCCCTCCCAAAGGGAGGGGAGTTGAGGAGTCAGGTATTTTAATGGTTATATTTGATCTTCATTTTTAATTCGAATTGTTCCCCTAACAGCCAAAGGCTCCTTTCTCCCCTCCCTTTGGGAGGGGGCGGGGGTGGGCTTCTCTTTTATCCTACTGTTCCTTCCAACGACACGCTCAGCAGTTTCTGTGCCTCCACAGCAAACTCCATTGGCAGTTTTTGCAGTACCTCTTTCGCATAGCCGTTGACGATGAGTCCTACGGCCTGTTCAGTAGGAATACCACGTTGGTTACAATAGAAGAGTTGGTCTTCAGATATCTTCGAGGTTGTTGCCTCATGTTCAAAAATCGCCGTATCATTGTGCACATCCATATAGGGGAAGGTATGTGCGCCACATTCGCTACCCAACAGCAACGAGTCACAAGAACTGTAGTTGCGGGCGTTATCGGCATTGCTCGTTGCACGCACCAACCCTCGATAGGAGTTTTGCGAATGGCCGGCAGAGATGCCTTTCGATATGATGGTAGAACGCGTGTTCTTACCCATGTGAATCATCTTGGTACCTGTATCTGCCTCCTGGTAGTTGTTGGTCACAGCAACAGAATAAAATTCCGCTACGCTATTGTCACCACGAAGAACGCACGACGGATATTTCCAGGTAATAGCGGAACCCGTCTCCACCTGTGTCCACGACAATTTGGCGCCAACACCACGCAGGTCGCCACGTTTCGTCACCAGATTCAGCACACCACCTTTTCCGTTCTCATCGCCTGGATACCAGTTCTGGACGGTAGAGTACTTGACTTCTGCACGATCCATCACGATAATTTCCACGATGGCCGCATGCAACTGGTTCTCGTCACGCATCGGAGCCGTACATCCTTCCAGATACGATACATAGGAATCATCGTCGGCAATGATGAGCGTACGCTCAAACTGTCCTGTATTTCTGGCGTTGATACGGAAATACGAACTAAGCTCCATCGGACAGCGTACACCTTTGGGAATATAGACGAACGAGCCGTCGCTGAAGACAGCACTATTCAACGCTGCATAGAAATTGTCGCGGTAGGGCACCACCGATCCCAGATACTGTCTCACCAAGTCGCCGTGCTCCTTGACAGCTTCTCCAATAGAGCAGAAGATGACACCCTTTTCGCGCAGTTTCTCCTTGAAGGTGGTCTTCACAGACACGCTGTCCATGATGGCATCGACAGCCGTGTTACCACTCAATGCCAATCGTTCTTCCAAAGGAATGCCCAACTTGTCGAAAGTCTTCTCAAGCTCTGGGTCAATGGTTCCTGATTTGCCTGCTTGATCGGATTTGCTGGCAGTAGGGTCAGCGTAGTAGGAAATGGCTTGATAGTCTATCTCTGGCACATGCACATGCCCCCACGTAGGCTGCTGCTGCGTTTTCCAATGTCGGAAAGCCTTCAACCGGAACTCCAGCATCCAGTCAGGTTCACCCTTTTTTGCAGAGATGAGCCGAACGATATCCTCGTTCAGCCCCTTCTCTATCACTTCCGTATGTACGTCGGTCGTAAACCCAAATTCGTATTTTTGTTCAGCGACCTGTTTTACAAAATCGTTATTACCACTCATTCAATTATCAATTGTCTAACCGCGAAGCGCTTTTACAAAAGCGAAACGACGGAAAGAATTGTCAATTGCCAATTTCTCATCAAAGTTTCTGCTGTACTTCAATCTCCATGAAGGTCTCGATGACGTCGCCTTCCTGGATATCGTTGAAGTTGACAAGGCTGATACCACACTCCAAGCCGGTTGCGACCTCCTTGACATCATCCTTGTAACGCTTCAGTGCATCGATAGGAGCCGTATGTACGACAATACCGTCGCGAACCACACGTGCTTTGTCTGAGCGGTGTACCTTTCCTTCGGTAACCATTGCACCAGCAACGGTTCCCACTTTGGAAATCTTGAACACCTGCTTGACTTCAACCTGACCCGTAACGACTTCTTTCTTCACCTTATCGAGCATACCTACCATCGCAGACTTCACATCATCGATCGCATCGTAGATGACTGAATAGGTGTTGATTTCCACACCTTCGCGGTCAGCAGCCTTGCGAGCATCGGCAGAAGGACGAACCTGGAAGCCGACGATGACGGCATCAGATGCACTTGCCAGCATGACATCGTTCTCTGAAATCTGGCCGACAGCCTTGCTGATCACATTCACCTGTACTTTCTCTGTAGAAAGTTTGAGGAACGAATCAGAAAGGGCCTCGATACTACCGTCTGTATCACCTTTGACAATGATGTTGAGTTCGTGGAACTCACCCAGTGCAATACGATGAGAGATGTCATCCAACGTGAATTTCTTCTGGGTACGCAGACCTTGCTCACGCTGCAGCTGCAGACGTTTGTTGGCAATCTCACGAGCCTCCTGTTCTGTATCCAGCACATGGAAGGTGTCACCAGCCGTAGGTGCTCCGTTCAGACCGAGGATGATACAAGGTTCTGAAGGACCAGCCTTCTCGATACGTTGATTACGTTCGTTGAACATCGCCTTGATACGTCCCCAGCTGGTGCCGGCAATCACAATATCACCTACTTTCAGGGTACCGTTTGACACGAGGACCGTAGAAACATAGCCGCGACCCTTATCCAGTGACGACTCGATGATGCTACCTGTAGCCTTGCGGTTCGGATTGGCTTTCAGTTCAAGCATCTCAGCCTCTAAAAGCACTTTGTCGAGCAGTTCATGGACACCTGTACCTTTCTTGGCAGAAATTTCCTGACACTGGTACTTACCGCCCCACTCCTCAACAAGCAGGTTCATCTGCGACAAGTCTTCGCGTATCTTATCAGGGTTAGCACCTGGTTTATCAATCTTGTTGATGGCAAACACCATCGGAACGCTGGCAGCCTGAGCATGTGCGATAGCCTCCTTGGTCGTAGGCATCACAGAGTCGTCGGCAGCCACGATGATGATGGCGATATCCGTTACCTGGGTACCACGGGCACGCATAGCGGTAAAGGCCTCGTGACCAGGAGTATCCAGGAAGGTGATGCGCTGACCGTTGTTCAAGGTCACGCTATAAGCGCCAATGTGCTGGGTGATACCACCAGCCTCACCAGCAATCACATTCGTATTACGGATATGGTCGAGCAAAGAGGTCTTACCATGATCGACGTGTCCCATCACGGTAACAATCGGTGCACGAGGAATCAAGTCGTTCTCATCGTCTTCCTCCTCGCTGACAGCCTCCTGTACTTCTGCGCTTACATATTCCGTCTTGAAGCCGAACTCATCAGCCACCAGGTTGATGGTCTCTGCATCCAGACGCTGGTTGATAGACACCATGATACCAACCGACATCAAGGTACCAATCACCTGGTTGACGCCGACGTCCATCATCGTTGCCAACTCACTGACTGTCACAAACTCAGTCAGCTTCAGCGTCTTGCTGTCTTTGCGTTCTGCCTTTGCCTCCTCATTGAGACGTTCCTGTACGGCCTCACGCTTTTCCTTACGGTATTTAGCACCCTTTTTGTTCTGGTTGGTCTTGTTGGTCAGACGAGCAAGCGTCTCTTTTACCTGACGTGCTACATCCTCTTCGTTCACCTCCAGCGGACGTTGGTTGCGCTTCTTGTTCTTATTCTTCTTACCAGCATTGTTCTTATTATTGGCAGCAGCCGGAGTGGGCTGTTGCTGGTTGGCTGCATCATTGATATCCACACGCTCCTTGCCAATGCGGACACGTTTCTTGCGTTCTACACGCTGTGCAGCGGCCTTCTCTTCACGTTCCTTACGGCGCTCCTCCTTTGTCTTCTTCTTGGGACGAGTGCTCTGGTTGATGGAACTGAGGTCTATCTTACCCTGAATCTTCAACTGCGGTGCATTCAGCATCTTCTGCTCATTCTTCGTCTTGAAGATGTTGGCTTCCTCTGCAGTATCTTCTTCTGTCTGATTGTCTTCAACCTCTTCCACTACTTCTTCCTCTTCCACTTCGGCAACAGTGGACTCTACAGGAACCTCTTCTGTGACAGGAACCTCTTCTTGTTCTACCGTAGCTGCAACCTGTTCCTCTATCTCTGGGATTTCAGGCTCTGGGGTAGCCACAACAGGCTCTGGCTGGCTCTCAGGCTCTTCCTTCTGAACAGTCGGCTTTTTGCTCAGGCTGTCGAGATCGATTTTCCCCTGAATCTTAATCTGGGGACGTTCCACCTCTACCTTTACCTCTTCAACAGGTTTTGGTGCCTTCTTCTCTTTCGGTTTCTTGGAAAAGAGCTTTGCCGCATCATTCTTCACGTCTTTATCACGCTTGAACTCCTCGACAAGCGCTTCATACTGCTCTTCGCTGAGTTTGAAGTTCTGATCGACTTTCGTGCCTTCCAGCTCTTGTCTCTTCTCTAAGAACTCCACTGCCGTCTGGAGTCCGATGTTCAGTTCGCGGATTGCTTTATTTAATCTTATACTCATCTAAGTTATTTACAATTTGACTATTTACAATTTGACTTTTTTATTCAAACTCTGCCTTCAGGATGTTGATGACCTGTTCAACGGTCTCCTCTTCCAGGTCAGCCTTTTCAATCAGCATCTCACGTGGAGCATTGAGCACCTGCTTGGCAGTGTCGAGTCCTACAGCCTTGATAGCATCGATTACCCACTCATCGATTTCATCAGCAAACTCGTCGAGATAGATATCCTCCTCAGCCTCGTTCTCTGATACCTCACGGAATACGTCAATGGTATATTCTGTCAGCATGGATGCAAGTTTGATATTCAAACCGCCGCGTCCAATAGCCAGACTCACCTCTTCCGGCTTCAGGTAAACCTCTGCCTTTTTGTTTTCCTCGTCAATCACGATGCTGCTCACCTTGGCAGGACTCAGTGCACGCTGGATAAACAGTTTGGTGTTGGTAGTGTAGTTGATGACATCGATATTCTCGTTGCACAACTCGCGAACGATACCGTGTACGCGGCTACCGCGAACACCTACGCAGGCTCCTACCGGATCAATGCGGTCGTCATAGCTCTCAACGGCAATCTTTGCACGCTCTCCTGGCATACGGGCCACACGACGGATGGAAATCAGTCCGTCGGCAATCTCTGGCACCTCAGCCTCCAGCAGTCTTTCCAAGAATACAGGACTGGTACGTGAAAGGTAAATCTTGGGGTTGTTGTTCTCGTTATCGACGCGATGTATCACGGCACGGATAGTCTCGCCCTTACGATACTGGTCGGAAGGAATCTGCTCTGCTTTCGGAAGAATCAGCTCGTTATTGTCCTCATCCACCAGCAGCACCTCACGCTTCCATGTCTGATAAACCTCACCTGATACGACCTGTCCTACACGATCCTTATATTTATTATAAAGGTTGTCGTGCTCCAGTTCCAGGATCTTGGAGGCCAGCGTCTGACGCAGGTTCAGTATGGCACGACGACCGAACTTGGCGAATTCCACCCGTTCGCTCACCTCCTCGCCTTCCTCGTAGTCAGGGTCAATCTTCTGTGCTTCCTTCAAAGCAATCTCCTTGTTCTCGTCCTGTACCATACCGTCGGCCACGACCACACGGTTACGATAAATCTCGAAGTCACCCTTGTCAGGATTGACGATGACGTCGAAGTTCTCATCACTGCCGAAAATCTTGGCGATGACATTACGGAAACTTTCCTCCAATACGCTCACCAAGGTTGTACGATCGATGTTCTTGGTATCTTTAAACTCCTTGAACGTTTCGATCATGTTAGGTCTTTCTTCACTTTTCTTTGTTGCCATTATTTTATTGTTTTATTAATTTCTTTCTACTTGAATCCAATCAGATACTTGCAGTATTTCACCTGGTCCATCTGGAAGAGATGATCTTTATCCTGCAACTGCGGACGCTTCTTGCCTTCCACTTTCACCTTCTCCTGGGTGGTCACCGTAAAATCGTTTCCGTCAACGCTCTTCAGCACACCGCGAATCTTCTTGCCGTCAGCATCAAGCACTTCCACATCCTTACCGATGAAGTTCACATACTGCTGTGGTACCTTGAAGGGCTGTCCCAACCCAGCAGAGCCTACCTCCAACTCATAGTCTTCCTCATCGCGGCTCAGACGTTCCTCAATGTATTTGCTCAATTCCACACAGTCCTCAATCCACACGCCATCAGCGTGGTCAATCTCCACAACAATCCTGTCGTCAGGACTAATCTGAACGTCAACAAGGAAATAGTCTTTGTCTGCAAGCCATTCCTCAACTACTGCTTTAACTTTGTTCTTGTCTATCATTATTTTTTGTTTTTTCCAACACCCTCCACGAAGATGCCGGATGCCTATTGAATGCGAAATGAGGAGCTTTTTCAAGCCCCTCATTCCTCTGAACGGTGCAAAGGTACAACAAAATACCTACACCGCCAAATATTTTCCGAATTTTATTTTGCAGGAAGCCAACTTCCTTCTCCTTACTCCTTACTCCTTCTCTCCTTACTCCTTTACTCCTAATATCCTTCCATACTCGTCTGGATGGTTCAGCAGCCTGACGGCTTCCTTCCACTGTTTATCGTGACGCAACGCATTCTCCACAGCGCCACGATTATAATAATATACTGACATCAAGTCGGCTGCCAACAACTGCTTGATGGTCTCCTTGTTATATTCCAGCTCATGGGCAAGGTTATGAGTCAGCTTGGCCTCCAGCGCATCAAATTCCGCCTTGGCTCCATCGTAATAGCCTTCAAACTTCGCCCACTTTACCAGGTCTTCCAGATATTTTCCGCTCTCTCGGTCATAAGTAAAGCCACTCTTCTGCACACGTTGTTTGAAATCCTCGTATTCAGCATCCGTAATCTCAAAGTCACTGGCCGGCACGACAGAGGGGTGTTTCTTCATGTAGTCGAGTTCCCAGTTCAGCATCACCTCTGTGGAATCCAACCCGCTGGAAGCCAGATAGTAGGCAATATTGGGCAAGGAGTCGGGCTGTATCTCCACGTCAGGCTTGATGCCGCCGCCATCACGCACCTCACGGCCGTTGGCTGTATAGAACACGTTCGCCAGGGAATCGGGTACACGGTCGCCATACAAGCTGCCGCCTCGTCTCCCTCCGTTCTCTTCTCTCCTCTTTTTATAATTGATAGCTTGGATACAACGGCCACTGGGAATATAATATTTGCCTGTTGTCAACTTCAGATTACCATTATAGGGCAACGGCAGGTTTGGCAACTGCACGAGTCCCTTGCCATAGGTACGTGTTCCCATCACCACAGCACGGTCGAGGTCTTGCAAACTTCCACAGGTAATCTCACTGGCGCTGGCTGTACTGCCGTTCACCATCACCACGATAGGCATCAACGTATCAATGGGTTCCACCGTCGTTTTATACTCGCTGCTGGCTCTCGCCAACTTACCTTGTGTACGTACAATAGTCTGGCCCTTCGGAACAAACATATTCACAATGCTCACGGCCTCCTGAACAGAGCCGCCACCGTTGTTGCGAAGGTCCAGCACAAAGGCACGCATCCCCTGACGTTTCATTTCCAAATAAGCCCTACGCACCTCCTTTGAGCAACCCTCGTTAAATGACGTCAGGTTCAGATAGCCGATACCATTTTCCTTGATGCCGTAATAAGAGATGCTGGGCATCTGAATGGAACGACGTGTAATCTTAAATGTCATCTTCTTGCCTGTGGTAGGACGTTTGATTTTCAACACAAACGTTGTGCCGGCTTCGCCACGCAGATGCTCACTCACATAACTCACACTCTTATCCGTCATCAGGGTATCGTCGATAGAAAGAATGATGTCGCCCTTCTTCAGTCCTGCCTCAGCAGCAGGCATCCCCTCGTAAGGTTCGTCGATGACCACCTGCTTCAATGCCTGGTTATAACGGATCAGCGCACCAACACCGGCATACTTGCCTGTCATCATCATCTTTAAGTCTTCCTCCTTGTCCGAAGGATAATACTCCGTGTATGGATCGAGCGACGACAGCATGGCATCAATAGCTACACCCACCACCTCATCGGCGTTGAGCGTATCCACATACATCATATCCAAATCCCTGTAGATGGCATTAAACACTTCCATATTCTTTGCCACACGAAACGAATGGTCATCTTTCGTCTGCCCATACGCCGCCTGTGTCATCACCACAAACAGCAAACATATATATATAAGTTTTCTCATATTCCTTACTTAAACCATATTTTGCCTGCAAAAGTACGCTTTTCCACCCATATTTCACCCAAAAATCCGCGATTTTTATTCTATTTTATAAAATTTTCCCCAAAAAGTTTGGTGGATTCAAAATATCGTAGTACTTTTGCAACCGCTTAACCGCAAAACCTGCTTCAGTAGCTCAGTTGGTTAGAGCACCTGACTGTTAATCAGGGGGTCGTTGGTTCAAGCCCATCCTGAAGCGCAAAACCCAACCGAAAGGCTGGGTTTTTTGCTTGTATATGGGCTTTCGCCAAAGGTTTTCTCCCTCACTAACAACAAACGCACCGCTATATCACATAGCAGTGCGTTTAAACTCAAATAATATAAAATTTTTATAACTCAAACGTTAGTGTCGGGCTTCACAGCCAAACAAAAACTAATCTAGAAGCCCCAATGGGGCTTATATTTTTTCCATGCACCCCTCCTTTTAGGGAGGGGCTGGGGGTAGGCTACTCCTCTTCTTCCCAGTCTTCCCACGAGTCATCGTCGTCGGACTTGCCTTGAGTTTCCTCCTCCTCTTCGAAGGCGAAGAAGTCGAAGCCTTTGGCGCCCATACCACCTGTTGTTGCATTGGTATCAATTTTTACGCCTGTGACTGCATCTGTCGCAGACTGTGCTATCATCTGTTGTAATTCAAACTTTACAACTTTCGTTTCTGGTTTCTTATATGTATTTGCCATAATTCTTTCGTTTTTTTATATTGTTATAATGAACCCCACACCTCCCCTAAACAGGGGAGGCAGGGAGGGGTCTTTATTTTACACGTGCACCATCGATAGTAAACTCTCCATTGGCAGTCTCGATAACAAGACGACCGTTCTTAACGACCTTGCGAGTCTTCGTTGTCTTAGGAGCAACTTCCTCAATACCTCTGATAGCAGTTGTACTACCATCATCGAATGTCATCGTAATGGTGCGGCTCTCAACATTTGTACCATCCATCTGGAAGTAAGCCTTGTTTGCTGCGAACGCATTTCCTGTATATACCTTAAAGGTGTCGCCCGCTGGGTCAAGCACGAGGATAGTCTTACCAGCAGGCTTGTCAACAATATTTTCAGTAGCTGTGGTGGTAGCGTGCAGATTGTTGCCTGTAATGGCAGGAGCGTCTGTGGTATTAACAATGGCAACGAGATCGCCAGCAGTTCCCTTGAACAGGATACCATTACCAGCAGGGATTGCATCAGTCACCTTAGTACCTTCAAGTGTTATAGTGGTTGCTGTTGCGGCCAGAGCCATCTTATAAGCATCGGCACCATAGAATTCAAAGTCCTCAGCATTACTGAATGTAGCATAACCAGAAGCGTTCAGCGTTACAACAGCGTTAGGACGAGTTACCTCGATAAAGTCAACATAACCATTCCAGTTGTAGGTAGATGTACGGCAAACACTGATAGCAGCCAAATCATTAACTGTAGCAGGAAGAACGAACTTGTTATCACCAACCACACCTTTGGTCTCTGTATCAAGCACAACAGCTGAACCATCACTATTAAAAATGGCCAAATTACCAAGTGTGGACTCACCAGCCACAGTTGTGTGTACATTGATGATGTCACCTGTCCGGAACTTATTGTCACCCGCAAGAGTTAGAGTTATTTTACTATCGTCTCCACCAAACTTGTAACCGCCTTTTTCCTCTTTGGATTTTTTTAAATCCACAGAGCAAGTACCACCAATAGTACCTGATGGTGTACCTGCAGAAGCGCTTGTCACATCTACCCTAATGATACCAAGTTGTCTGTACTGTGCCGTGAATGTTGTAGCAGCATTGGTCATAGTGTATTTATAACCTGCATCGTAAATGTTATTATCAACAGAACACAGCCAACCATTAAAGATATAATTTGCTGGAGCTGTAAATGTAGATGAAGGAAGATTGAACTTGTCACCCTCTCTATATTCTGCACCTGCCATAGTGCCTGTACCTGCACCCTTATCGTATGTTACAGTATTCTTTGCTTTATACTCAATGGTATAAAGATTTATGATTGCCTGCCACTGGTTGCCACCAGGTTGGAAAGTGAGGGTTCCACCAGCAGAAGGACTATCAATCACAAAGTCTTTTTCTACAGGGTCTTCATTACTCCAAGGAAGATTTCCTTCTGATGAATAGTTTGTTCCAAATACTGTACCCCAGTTTGCAGCAGCATTGCTATTTTCGTTCGGGTAGTTATTACGAACAGTAATTACCGCATAAGTTACAGTTACGTTGGAAGGAACTGAAATGGTATAAGACCTTACATTACTCCATTTCAAGGAGTTTGTGAGTGAAGCCGTTTGCAACTCTCCTGCAAAGCTTGGAGTTACGGTGAAGCCGTTACTAAAATAGTATTTCGTATTATCTTTGTTGCTGAAAGCATATGTGGTTTGGTCTAACACATACGAATTTGCAGCTGAAGGATTTGCATAAGGAACAAGAACCGTAACGGTTGCAGAACCACCTGCTACGGTTGCGGAACCTGGATCAGTAACGGTAATGGTTGTTTTACCCCCAGCTTTACCTGTAATTTTTCCGTCTGCATCAACAGTAGCAACTGATGAGTTTGCACTCTCGAATGTCACAGTTCCTGCATTATTTAAGTATGTAATGGTTGACGTGCTACCAATGGCAACCTCAACCTCAGTGTCGCTAGTCAGTACGAATGATGAATTTCCTTTCCATACACCAGTAAATGTCGTAGCTTCCTTAAGAGTAACGTTGGTGCCCACAGGAATCTCAACACCTGCGTCCACATCATCGTCACCTACTTTTACGGTTTTGTTTGCTGTCCAGCCTGTGTGTGTATAACCATCTTCTGTCATCGTTGGCAAATCAAAGTTGTATCCACTTGTTGGCGATGTTGGTGCCGTACCATGACCGCCATTTTGCCATGTTATGTCATAATTAATATCAGGATAATAGAAGATGTGGATAGAATTCATTTTTGCCGTGTTACCTTCACCACGCTTTAAAGTTACAGATGTAGTTGTTGAGTTTGGTGCTGTCCATGCGTTTGTCGTGGCTGAGTGTACTCCTAAACTAGAACCAACACTTGTAGCATCAGCAGGAGTAAAACCTTCCCAACCTGCATCTGTAGCAGGTACTCTCTGATACCAGACACAATAAATGGCCTTAATTGCTCTTGAAGAAGTAATGGTAATACCCCTTCCATTTCCAAAGTTAATGTCATTATTACCACTTGAGGCACTATTAAACGATGTCAGGGAAGTTATTAATTTGCCTTCACCTAATGAAGATGTGAAAGGAATTGCTCCATTGGATACTGAGCCTGTTGGAGTAATCTTCTCATAATCATCAGTCGAACTATTTGTTGAGGTTATAGCAATATTACGTATCGTTCCTTGCTTTCCAGAAGCGCTAACAAAAGTGAACTCAACAGAAGTTGTCGAACTTGATGCTGTATAAGTAATCTGTTTAGATGTTGCAGTATTAACAATTGTAGTACTAGGATTATCATTACAAGTAACAGAAGATACTTTACTATCATAATTAAACGTAATGGTCTTAATAGTAAATCCAGTAGGTGTTGATACAGTGAATTTACTAGTTGCACCATTGGAACTTGCTTTGATGGCACTGCCAGTAGTAGCATTATCACCTAATGTTATTTTTGAGATACCACTTCCATAGTAATCACTGGGATCGTCAGCCCTTGTACCTAATGACGTATATGTATCCACATAATCGCCCGCCCACGCCCCAGTCACACATAGACACAAGAGCGTCAATAAAGTAAATAGTTTCTTTTTCATTTGTTTTAAGTTTTAGTTAATATAAAATGTGAATTGAATCATCGCTTCATCAACTGGGAAGCCTCGCGTACCTTATATAAAATAAAAAAGCGCAGGCTTTCACCATACGCACATCAGGTCTAGCACAACCTACTATTCTCTATGGGAAGCCTGCGCTTGAAGCGCATGCCTCTTGAGAATAGTTATAGGGCAAGCCGTAACGATACAACTGTCCTACGTTTTGCCCTTCTTCGCTCTTACGAGGTGCTAGTTCGATGTGCGATTGAGCAATCTAATATGTCTGGTCGAAGGATCTTTAAGTCCAAACGACGCCACAAAGATAAACATTAATTTCCAAATGGAAAAGGAAAAGCCTATTTTTTTCGAATTTACTACTTTTCATCCCTTTTTCTTTGTTCTTTTATAAATAATCCATATCTTTGCCCTCGAAGCCCGCTCACTCAATGAAGAGAAATGCCGCGCCGTTCTGCTTGAGGAAGGGCATCACTCGCCGCTTTATGATGATGTCATGCGTACTGGCGTAGCTGTATAGACTGGTACCTGACATTATTGGATTTCTCTGTATTCTCTGCGTGACAGACACGCGCTACACGCTACAGCGCTACGCGCTACATAACGATACTGCAAGACACACTGCAACGCAGCACGCTGCACCATCTTGCGATTTGATGTTTGCAGGGAAGTGGAGCACCATTTATCTATATTATATATTATAATATTATAATATTATAATATATAATATAAAATATTTACTTATAATTTATAACTTTCAAGAAGCAGCGTTCATCACACTTTGAAAACAGAAAAGGAAACAGCGTGCTGCGTGCTGCGTTGACGCTCGAAGATATACCTGTGGATTGTCCTTAGGAAGCCATAAAACATATCTCGACATGTTCACATGCATCTCAATCTCTGTTGTAACTCCTGAATCCGCTGCATCAGATGATCAAAATCCAATGACCTCCCATAAATGAAGTATCTCTGCATATTGGAATAATCTTGTCGCCAGTCATCCAGAACATTCTCTGGGGGGAGGATATTAATGGTGTCAGGGTGATGCAATGAATAGTCCACATATCTTAGCGCATAGTAGGCTTGTCGATGTTCGATGATGGTATTATATAATGTTTTGTCCGCCAAAGCAGATTTGCCAAACTCAGAATCCATAAGGCGCTCCAAATCATAAAGATGGCGGGACATTCTCATACTA
>Ga0326511_10000083_pt1 | contig 68719 bp, 40 predicted proteins | sample 0_2496_0518_D_FD_203701 | JGI IMG/M metagenome (GOLD analysis project Ga0326511, IMG submission 203701) | Bovine rumen microbial communities from UC Davis, California, United States - 0_2496_0518 | ecosystem: Host-associated > Mammals > Digestive system > Stomach > Rumen | place: USA...
TGAATATCAGAAGTTGACAGAAGTAAGTGAAAAACCGGATAATACAGCGGCAGAGTTCTATGCCGACCTGTTTTCCATTCTCTCAGACAGAAAAACGGCAGGCAACCGGTATGTATTGCTGAACCGCCTCTTCCTGCATCTGCTGGAAGAGCAGGCAGCCCTGCTGCCTGTCAGACTGGTGGGACCGTTCGCCAAGACCGACTATCTGCTGAAGGAGCACAACGCATCTGAAAGACTGTCGCGCATGGTCAATGACCTGCGTGTAAGGCTGAACCGTCTCAGGACCGGCAATCTCCCCATGGAGGAACAGCGGCGGATGCTTGTCGATGACGCACAGGCCATGGGCCTTTTCATTAAACAGCTCTATGGTACTCCCGTCCCTGATTCGCTCACAGCCCTTTTCCCCGTCAGACGCCAGCGCCGCAAGGGTAGAAAGCTTCTGGCGGAATGCGTAAGGATGATTGTGGACAGGTGGGACGATGATTCCGTATGGGGGAGACTGGAGAATGACGGCGTGGAAGAGACGCAGGTATGCTATGCCCGGGGAAACGGGAACTATCCTTTCGACTGGACCTACCTTACCCCTTTGTTTAAGCCCGGGACGCAACTGAACCTGATAAGGCCCCGTGTCAATGAGGAAGGAGTACTGTACCCTGAGCTTATCATTCTGGAACCCGACTATCTGGTTGATATCTCGCAAGTGGCACGCTGTATGGACAGCTATTCCGACTCGCCCCTGGTATATCTGCTCCGTATGATAGAACCGCCTGCCGAGTCAGAGGCTATCATGTTAGGTAACCTGGCCGGTCAGCTTCTCGACGAGGCACTTCACTCAGACAGCCATCCGTACGCCCATTCGGCACGTGACTTTTTCATGCGGAATGCCCTGAGCCTGCTGGCCACACCGCCCGGAGCGCAATTCCATGCCAAAGCGCAGACGCAGCTGGAGCATATCCGCCAGGCCATCTCCCATGACCTGCCCGCACAGGTGAACAGTTTCCGTACAGATAAGGTGATGGTGGAGCCGTCCTTCTTCTCTCCCATGCTGGGACTGCAGGGACGTATGGATATGCTGCAGATCGACCTCCGGGTGCTGGTTGAGCAGAAAGCGGGCAGCGGGGCCTTTGTCCCCGGTGACACCGACCCTTCCACGCCGAAGGCCCAACGGGCCCATTACGTGCAGCTACTGCTTTACATGGCCCTGCTGCGCTACAACTATCGCGAACAATATGAGCGGAACAACCGGCAGCTGCATGCCTTCCTGCTCTACTCCAAGTATCCCAAGTCCCTGCTGGGACTGGGGTTTGCCCCCGAACTGCTCTTCCATGCCTTCCGGTTGCGCAACCAGCTGGTATGGCATCAGTTCCGTCTGGCCGACGGCGGGTTCAATATCCTGGACAGCCTTACGCCGGAGCAACTGAACCGGAATGGAGTACAGGACAGGCTATGGAAGGAATTCCAGCGTCCCAGGATAGAGCAGCTCCTGGCTCCCGTCCGACAGGCCGGTCCTGCAGAGAAAGCCTATTACTACCATATGCTTACCTTCATTGCCCGTGAGCACCAGCTCAGCAAGCTGGGCAATCAGCGGAAGGAGAACTCGGGATTCTCCAGCATCTGGCTGGACAGCCTGGACGAGAAACTTTCCGCAGGGAACATCTACCACCGTCTGCGACTGGTTTCTCCTGCCGACGGTGATGAGGGGCAGGTCAGTCAGGTGGTCCTGCGCTTTCAGCCAGACACGCTCAACGATATGAGCAACTTCCGTCCAGGTGATATCGTCATCCTGTATTCCTATCAGAAGGACAGTATCCCCGACGCCAGCCAGACCATGGTGTTCCGTTGCAGCATTGTCAGCATCACACCGGAAGAGATAACGCTGAACCTGCGGAAGACGCAGGTGGATGCCTGTGTGTTCCTGCGGCACAAGAAATGTCATTGGGCGGTAGAGCACGATTTCTTCGAATCATCCTATACGGCCCTTTACAGGGGGATGCACGCCTTCCTGTCCGCCCCGCGGGAAAGACAGCGGCTGCTGATGGCCTCACGCAAGCCTGAGACAGATGAGAGCCTTTCCCTGCTGGGAGAGTACGGTCCGTTCAATGAGCTTTCCCTGCGTGTGCGTCAGGCCCGAGACCTCTTTCTCATCATAGGCCCTCCGGGCAGCGGAAAGACATCCTATGGCATGCTCAACACCTTGCAGGAGGAGCTACTGCACCCTGACACCAATGTACTGCTGCTTTCCTATACCAACCGTGCCGTAGATGAGATATGCGGCAAGCTGGTCAGTGCCCGGATTCCTTTCCTGCGTATAGGAAACGGACTGGCCTGCCAGTCGCAATACCAGCCCTATCTGCTGGATAACCGGGTCAGGGAGTGCTCCTCTCTGACTCAGCTGCAGGAGCTGATATGCCGGACCCGTGTCCTTGTGGCCACAGTCACAGCCATGAACAGCGCACAGGCCGTATTTAAATACAAGCAGTTCTCGCTGGCCATTATAGACGAGGCCTCCCAGATTCTGGAGCCGCACATCATAGGTCTGCTCAGTGCCACGCATAAGTCAGAGCCTGCCATCCGAAAATTTGTGATGATAGGCGACCACAAACAGCTCCCCGCCGTTGTCCAGCAGACAGAACAGGAGTCGGCGGTCACAGAGCCCCTACTCCATCAGATCGGATTGAGGAACTGCCGTCTCTCACTCTTCGAGCGTCTCCTCAGCCTGTACGGGGATGACCCGTCTGTCACTTACATGCTCACCCGTCAGGGACGCATGCACCAGGAAATCATGGACCTGCCCAACCGGCTTTTCTACGGCGGTAAGCTGAAGGTCGTGCCCTTGCCGCACCAGACGGTACAGCTGCCTCCGGAAGGCGGTACAGGCGATGAGCTTACGGATCTGCTACTTACCCGCAGAATCATATTCCTGCCCAGCAAGACTCCCCGTCATTCCCCGTCCGACAAGGTAAACCAGCCCGAGGCCGATATCATCACCGCCCTGGTGGAACGCATCTACTGGATTGAGAAGGAAAGGTTCAGTGCCCAGGATACCATAGGCATCATCGTGCCCTACCGAAATCAGATCGCCACCGTGCGTAATACCATTGCACGCCTGGGCATTCCACAGCTGACGGATATCACCATTGATACGGTCGAGCGTTACCAGGGCAGCCAGCGACGCTATATCATCTACGGCTTTACTGTTCAGAAGCATTACCAGCTGCGTTTCCTCACCGACAACACGTTCATGGAGAACGGCAAGCCTATAGACCGCAAACTGAACGTAGCCATGACACGCGCTCAGGAACACCTGATTATAACAGGGAATCCGGCCATATTGGAGGGTAATCCCCTGTTCCTCCAGATAATGAAGTACAATTTCTCATATAAAACTAATTAAAATGAAACGAAATGCATTATGGATGCTGGCCGCCATCCTGTTCAGCGGTCTTGTGACAACCTCATGCTCAAACGAAGACGGCACTGATTTCCCGTCAGAGGAGATTGAAGCCCGACTGAGCAAGATGACCCTGCGCGAGAAGGTGGGCCAGCTGTTCTATGTCCGGCTGGAGTCGCTCGACCCCACAATTGAATGGACAACCTACGATGACCTGGCACAGACTGAGATACAGGAGGTGACCGATAAGATGAGGGAGACTAACAGACAGTATCCCGTAGGCGGTATCATCCTGTATGCCTGGAATATCAAGGACGAAGCCCAGCTGGCACAGATTATTCCGCAGGTACGTGCCCTGAACGGAAACCCTCTGCTCTGCATCGATGAGGAGGGAGGACGTGTGTCGCGTCTGGCCAACAATCCCAACTTCAATCTGAAGAAGTACGAGTCAATGGAGTCCATCGGCAATACGGGCGATCCCCGGAATGCCTATGAGTGCGGCAATACGATCGGCACTTATCTGAAGCACTACGGCTTCGACATCGACTTCGCGCCCGTGGCAGACGTCAACACCAATCCCGAGAATATTATCATCGGTCCGCGTGCCTTCAGCAGCGACCCCGCCGTAGCGGCCCCCATGGTCACCAACTACCTGCAAGGCCTGAAGGATGCGGGTATTACAGGCTGTATCAAGCACTTCCCCGGACATGGCGATACGAAGAACGATACCCATTTCGGCTACGCACAGACGCTGAAGACATGGGATCAGATGAAAGAATGCGAGATGGTGACATTCAAGGCCGGCATCCAGTGGGGCTGCCAGCTTATCATGACGGCACACATCGGCGCCCCCAACGTAACCGGGTCTGACGTCCCCAGCACCATGTCGCCCGTTATCCTGCAGAACAAACTGCGCGGAGAACTGGGTTACAAGAACATCATTATTACGGACGGAATGGAAATGGGAGCCATTACCCAGCAATATACCAGTGCACAAGCCGCAGTAGGAAGCATCCTTGCCGGTGTGGATATCGTACTCGGTCCCCGCTACTTCACCGAGGCCTTCGATGCTGTCATGGAAGCGGTAAGGAACGGTACCATCCCCGAGGAACGCATCAATCAGAGCGTCCGCCGTATCCTGAGGCTGAGAATGAGCATGAAGAGATAATGGCCAGACTCCCCTCCCTCACGGGGGAGAATGCCATACTTAGCTGCTGTAAACTATATACTTATACTATTCAAGTACTATACTTACAATACATACAGATACAGATAATACAGTAGTTTTTTAACATACACGCGCGCGCAGGAACTTTTTTTTTCGCGAAATGCAGAGTCCTGCGCGCGCACGTGTATCAGAAAACTGCTGTATCATCTGTATGTGTATGTATCAGAGGTCAGAGGTTAAGGATACCTCCATATCCTCTTCAGAGGCAAACCATCCGGCTCTTTCTCCAAATAGTTATGCTAAGTTACAACATTTCAACCTCGATTTGCAAATTCCTGCGCTGTTATGATGGCTTATATGTGCATTTTGTAACATAATCCTCCTCAAATAGCCGGCTATGGCTATTTCATTTTTTCATTCTCTCATTTTTTCATTTTAGTTCCCGTTCCCGTTAACGTTATCGTTAACGTTATCGTTGACCAGGAGGAGTGACCACATTCTGCGGCTCGCCTCTAAGGAAGGCCTTAACGTTTTCCAGGGCAATGTCCAGCAGACGGGAGCGGGCGGCCTGCGTGGCCCAAGCTATGTGCGGGGTGATGTAACAGTTACGTGCGGAAATAAGGGGACTGCCCTTACGGGGCGGTTCCTCTTGCAGCACATCCACGCCTGCGGCCATGATGCGCCCCTCGTTGAGGGCTGCGGCCAAAGCCTCCTCATCTACTAGCGGTCCTCGGCCGGTATTGATCAGGATGGCCGTAGGCTTCATCCATCCCAGCCGCTCGGCATTCACCAGGTGCCTGGTTTCCTCAGTAAGCGGGCAGTGCAGGCTCAACACGTCTGCCTGGCGGAACAGCTGCTCATAGTTCCGGGCTTTCTCAATACCCGACCGGGCCAGTTCCTCAGCGCTTTTACTGCTATATGCCAGGATGCGCATACCCAGGCTCTGTGCTATGCGGGCGGTGGCTGTTCCTGTGTTTCCCAGGCCCACTATGCCAAGGGTCATGCCGTCCAGTTCTATCAATGGGGTCAATGAGAAGCTGAAATCCCGGTTCCGCTGCCAATCCCCCTGCTTGACGGCAGTGCTGTGCAAAGCTACCTGATTGGTGATGTTCAGCAAATGGGCCATCACCATCTGGGCTACGGACATGGTGCTGTAGGCGGGGATGTTGGTCACGATGATGCCATGCTTATGCGCAGCGGGGATATCCACTACGTTATAGCCGGTAGCCAGCACTCCGATGTAACGCAGGTCAGGCAACCGGTCCATCAGTTCCCCAGAGATAAGCACCTTGTTGGTGAGAATTACCTGCGCCCCACGGGCCCGTTCCAACACATCCTGGGGTTCAGTACGGTCATACACCGTTAGTTCGCCCAGTTCCTTAAAGCCGTCCCACGATAAATCTCCGGGATTAGCCGCATATCCGTCAAGTTCTACTATTTTCATATATTTATATCATTACACAACCCCTCCCCGTCCCTCCCGAGGGAGGGAGATTTGTTATTTTGAATTAGCTTTTTGAATTAAAGAGACTCTCCCCCTCGGGGGAGCGGGGAGAGGGGTTTCCTCAGTTCCCAAAACGCGATGCTTGCGGCAGCCGCAACATTCAGCGAATCCACATTGTTATACATAGGAATGCGCACCACATAATCGGCAGCGTCAATGGTTGCCTGCGGTAAGCCGTCGCCTTCGGTGCCCATGATGACAGCCAGTTTATCTGTCGCCTTCAGTTCAGGCGAGTCGATGTCTATATTGTCATCCCTTAATGCCATCGCCGCTGTCTTGAAACCAAGGGAATTCAGCTGTTGCAGTCCTTCCGGACCTGCGGGAATCCACGTCCAGGGAACCAGAAAGACACTTCCCATTGACACCCGGACGGCACGGCGGTTCAACGGATCGCACGCGTCCTCGGTCATGAGCACGGCATCCATACCCAGGGCGGCGGCTGAGCGGAAGATGGAACCGATGTTGGTGGTATCACATACGCTATGCACCACCACTACCCTACGGGCCCCGTTCAGTACTTCGGCAAGGGGACGGGGTGCCGGCCGGTGCATAGCGCATAGCACGCCACGGGTCAGGGTATAGCCTGTCAGGCTGGCCAGCAGCTCACGGGGGCCGGTATAGACGGGCACATCACTGCCTGCCATGGCCAGAATCTCACTGGCATCCCCCTGAATATGCTTCTCCTCGCACAGGAAAGACTGGGGCCTGTAACCTGCCTCCAGCGCCACCTTAATCACCTTGGGGCTCTCGGCGATGAATATACCCTTCTCCGGCTCCAGTCTGTTCCGCAACTGCGCCTCCGTCAGCGTAGCGTAGGGCGCTAATACCGGGTCATTAATATCGGTAATTAAAGAAACTGTCATCGTTCGATTAACGTCACTTTCACTTTACACGGCAGGTTATCCGACGCATCGCCTGCCTGAACCATGAAGTCGCCCGGTTCAGCCTTCCAGTCTCCGCTCTCCTCATCCCAGAACGAGAGGGCACGCTTGTCGGTCGTCAGGGTTACGGTCTTGGTCTCACCAGGATTCAGGCTAACCTTCTGAAATGCTTTCAGTTCCTTCACGGGACGGTCCACGCTGCACTTCACATCACTGATGTACAGCTGTACCACATCCATGCCTGGCCTGTTGCCCGTATTGGTTACATCAACATTGAATGTCAGCTTTCCGTCTATTGTCAACGTGTTCTCTGCCCGCAGGTTGCTCACCTTGAAAGTGGTGTAGCTGAGACCGTGACCGAAGGCAAAAGCGGGTTTCAGCTTCTGCTTGTCCGTCCATCGGTAGCCCACATAGATGCCTTCCCTGTATTCCTCATCGATGATCTCTTTCTTGCCATTACGCCAGATACCGGGGAAAGCCTCTTCGCCGAAGGAGTGGGCACCTACCTGTCTCAGGCTCTCGTACCAGGTAAAGGGCAGCTTGCCGCTGGGGTTCACGTCACCCACCAATACAGCAGCTAGTGCCTTGCCCGCCTCACTGCCCAGGAACCATCCCTGCACGATAGCCGGAACCTGCTTCCTCCAGGGCATGCTTACCGCATTGCCGCTGATATTCACATATACGGTATGCTTATTGACAGCTGCCAGTGCGGCAATAAGCTTATCCTGCTCATAGGGCAGCTCCATGCCCTTGCGGTCATGGCCCTCACAGTCCTGATAGTCGCTCTTGTTCAGGCCACCGAAGATAATCACATAGTCGGCTGTCCTGGCCTTCTCCACAGCCTCGGCAATGAGTACCTCGGGCTTGCGCTCATCCTTCAGGTCCTGACCGGTAGTCACGCCGTTGTAGTTGCCTGTCACATCACCTACATAGCCTCGCGCATACTCAATCCGGCAGTTACTGTCTTTCAGGCGATCCCGCAAGCCTTGCAGGGGACTGATCTCATGCTGCGCTTTCAGTGAGCTGGATCCGCCGCCCACGGTCATCATCTTGACGGCATTCTCGCCCACCACCAGGATTCTCTTCCCTACCGGGTCAATGGGCAAAACGGTTGCATTGTTCAGCTCCCTTACCTTCTCATTCTGTAACAGGACAATGCCCTCGGCAGCCACGTTCCGCGCCACCTCATAGTGGCTCTCGCTACAGAGGAATCCATACGGTTTCCGCCTGTTCATCGTAGTACGGAAGAAAGTGCGCAACACACGGCGTACCTTCTCATCCAGTTCCTTCTCTGTATAGGTGCCCTCCAGAATAGCCTTCTGGTATGGTTTGGAGAGGTAATAGTTGTCGTAGGCGTTCGTAGCTCCCATGGTCAGTCCGTCCGTCCAGGTTCCGAACTCCATATCCAGTCCGTTCTTCACGGCCTGGTCCAGGTCGTGCGCGCCGCCCCAGTCGCTTACCACAACACCGTCGAATCCCCATTCCTGCTTCAGGATTTTATTCAGTGTAATGCTATTATGGCAGTTATGCTCACCTTTGTACAGGTTATAGGCACCCATGACGCCCCATGCCTTGCCTTCCCTGACAGCTGCCTCGAATCCGGGCAGGTATATCTCCCTGAGCGCGCGGTCACTGACAATGACATTCACCTGATGGCGGTACTCCTCATCGTTGTTCAGGCAGTAGTGCTTCACGCAACTGGCCACACCCACACCCTGCAGACCCTGAACATAGGGAACTACCATACGGGAGGTCAGCCAGGGGTCCTCGCCCATATACTCGAAGTTGCGACCGCCCAACGGTGTGCGGTATATATTGACGCCGGGGCCCAGAATCATACTCTTGCCACGGTACAGGGCCTCTTCACCGAGCGCATAGCCGTATGCCTCGGACATGGCGGGATTCCAGGAGGCGGCCAGACAGGTCAGCGCCGGGAATGCCACACATGAGTCATTGGTCTGGCCGGCCTGTTCCCACTCGTCCCACAACACATCTGGCCGGACGCCGTGAGGACCGTCATCCGTCCAGAAGTCGGGAAATCCCAGACGCTTTATGCCGGCGCTGCTGAATTTGCTCTGCGCGTGAATCACATCAATCTTCTCTGCCAGCGTCATTCGCTTCAGCGCGTCCTCTATGCGCTCCTCCATGTCCTTGGTATCATCCAGGTAGATAGGTTTTGCATGCTGAGCCACCATAACCGAGCTCACCATCATCAGGCAAATGAATAAGGTTTTCTTTAACATAATGTGTCGATTTTTAATTTTCATGACGCAAAAGTAGGAAAAATAATTGAAATCACCGCCTTAAAAGCTATTTCCTTTAAAATTTCTTGGCAGTTCCAAGAAATAGCCATATGCTATCAGGGGCAAACCCAGCACCTTTGCTGGGTCTAGGAAAAAAAGCTTTAGAGTCTGCACTTGCAGACTCCTCGAGGCAACACGTGCAGACTCCCGGGACCAACACGTGCAGACTCCGGGGGCAGCAAAAAGAGTGAAGAATGAAGAACGCCGAAGGGGTCGCGAGCGGAACGCGAGAACAAAGTGGCAATTAGCTGCCGCCGTGTTAGCTGGCCGCTATCCCGAGGTAACTCTTGGCTATGATGTCCTGTATGTTGTTGATAAAGACAAAAGGTGACGTCGGGAATAAAAAAATCTCAATATTTCTCTATGAAATCTGTCACCAAACGGAAAACTGGTTCGTAACTATCAAACTTAACGGTCTTATAGGTATCATAGATGGTGTGGTAGTATTGGAAAGCATCACCCTTCTCGTTCTCGAGGAAGATGCAAGGCACATGACGCGTAGCAAAAGGGTAGTGGTCGCTATTGGCAGCCAAATCACCTCGATGAAGGGAGGTAAAGTACTTCTTCTCTATGTTTATCTGCTCAAATAGCTGATAGCCTCGCATACCCTCGTCGCTACACTCGCAGTATTGGATGGGGTTGTTGTCGCCAATCATATCTATATTAAATAGGTATTTAATCTGCGTTAGAGGCACAATGGGATTGTTGGCAAAGAACTCAGAGCCTCTGAGATTGGCATCTTCGCCCGAGAAGGAGAGGAAATACATATCGTACTGAGGCTTATGCTTGGCATAATAGGCAGCCAAGGTAACGATGCAGGCAGTACCCGATGCATTATCGTTGGCTCCGGCATAGAAGATTTTCTTGCCCAAGTTACCTAAATGATCATAATGTGCCGTAAAGACATAGCAGCTGTCGTGACGCTGGCCCTCTATCTTAGCAATCACATTGAAGCACTCGTAATCCTTCAGAAACTTGTTGTCTACATCTGCACGGAGTCGCTGAACGCCCTCTATAGCCTCAGGTGTCACCCATAGGATAGGTTTTTCAACCACACGATGTCCGTAGGCCTTGAAAAACTTGATGGGTGCCGGCCACGTATAGATAAGACCCGCATTGGGACACTCGCCTGCTTTCTGTAGACGAGAGAAAGCCTCCCTGTGACGATAGGTGAACCAGAACTCGCAAGCCACCAAGGCATTGGCATACTCAGGCTTTTGTAGGTCGGCAAACATACGGTCGGCATCAAAGTTCAGTGTATCCACATGATAAACGGGGAACTCACCATGGATGCCAGGAGAATACTCACGCATGGAGAAATCCACTCCGGGAGTGAGCTTTTTCGAATTGAGAATTGAGGGCGCATTCTGCGCCAATTGAGAATTGAGAATTACGGATACGTCCATCTTACCTGAGAAGGTGTTAATGTCCAGCTTGAAGGGTTGTAGAATCACTTCATCTACGCCAGCCTTCTCATATTCCTTCTTCAGGAACATTCCTGCCTTATTGGCACCACCCTTGGCATAGCCACGGCCCTGATACTTGGCACTGGCCAGTTCCTTAATCACTCGTTTGTAGTGCGTCAAGTCCTGCGCACCTGCCTGCATGCCGGCAAAGGCCAGCAGCATAATCAATAATTTCTTGTATCTCATAGTCTTATTTGAAGGTATCTTTTCTCTTTCAACGTTCCCTAATCTGTTGATTGCCTTGTCCCAGTGTTTTTACTTTTCCGCTGGTGAAGACGATTTCTGCCGTACAGCCTTCGGGTATGTGAGTCAGGATTTCCAGTTGCTTTACCCTCTTCCACGTCTCAAATGGCTCATAGCCTGTCACGTAGTTGATATTTTGCATGCAAAGATACAAAAAGAATTATGAAATAAAAGTGAAGAGTTGAGAATTAATTATGAATTATGAATTATGAACTGTGAATTATGAAGTAAAAGTCGTATCTTTGCATCAGAAAACGGAATGAATTAAAATTAACAACGTCTGACAAGTAATAATTATTTATATCATGACGGAAAGGAAACTCAGAATGGGTATGATTGGCGGAGGTGGAAACGCCATGATAGGTCCCGTGCATCTGCGTGCAGCATTGATGGAGAACGACATCGAACTTGTATGCGGATGTTTCAGCCGTAACTACCAGACATCCCTGACTACAGGTGGGGCCTGGCACGTGCCAGAGAAGCGCATCTATCGCGACTACAAGGAGATGCTCGAGAAGGAGGCCGCCTTGCCCAAGGGGGAACGTATGGACTTCGTAACTATTGTTACCCCCAATAGGGTCCATTACGAACAAGCCGCTATGGCTCTTGATATGGGATTCCACGTGGTACTGGACAAGCCGATGACCTTCTCTCTGGAGGAGGCACTAAAGTTGCAGGAGAAGGTGGAGGAAACAGGCCTAACTTTGGCCCTGACGCATACCTACTCTGCCTACCCGGCTGTCAAGGAGATGAAGACCCGCATTGCGGAAGGCCAGCTTGGCAAGCTGCGACGCGTCTACGTGGAATACACCCAGGGATGGCTTTCAAAGCGCATCGAGCTGGAGGGTGGAAACAATGCCGGATGGCGCACCGACCCCAATCAGACAGGTAAGGGAGGATGTGTGGGTGACATCGGAACCCACGCCTGGCACCTTTCGGAATATATCACTGGCGAAAAGGTGGAAGAGCTGTGTGCTGAGCTGAACACTTTCGTCGAGGGAAGACCCGTTGATGATGACGCTGCTGCCTTCCTACACTATACGAACGGCTTGCGCGGTGTACTCCACGCCACCCAGATTGCTACAGGCGAAGAGAATAGGATTGTTATTCGCGTTTATGGCGAGAAGGGCTGCTTTGAATGGCATCAGATGGAGCCCAACACCATGATCGCACGATGGGATGACCGCCCCACAGAGATTATCCGCACGGGAAACGGGTACATGTGCGACCTGGCCAAATGGAACACCCGCATCCCTGGCGGACACCCGGAAGGTTTCATCGAGGCCTTTGCCAACATCTACCGTAACTTCGCAGGGACGATTCGTGCTAAGGCAGCAGGGGTGACACCCCAGCCCGAATGTCTGGATTTCCCCAGCGTCTATGACGGTGTCCGCGGCCTCCAGTTCATTGAGACGATGGTCGCCTCCGGCTATAACAAAGAAAAGAAATGGATAAAGTGGATTGAAAGATAAAGCTGAGGAGAATAGACTTTAGCAGTTATCGTTGACGTTAGCGTTAATTCTTAACTCTTCATTCTTCACTTATAAGTGGTTCCACATGCACGGCTATGTGGGTATCCTCGCCGTAATGCCGCCTTAGCAGGTCCTCCACCTCCGAGGCTTTCTCATGCGCCTCGAAGAGGGTAATGTTACCGTCCACCATGATATGCAGTTCTATGGCATAATGGTTGCCGATCCGGCGGGTGCATAGCTCGTGCGGCTCCGCGACCCCCTCCACTGAGGCAGCCAGCTGAAGGATTTCCTCCTCCACCTCCTCGGGCAGGGAATGTTCCAGCAGGTCGCCAATGCCGTCGCGCAGCAGGAGAAAAGAGACCCGGACAATGAACAGGCCCACTATAACTGAGGCGATAGGGTCAAGCACCGCCCAACGCTGTCCCAGGAAGATGGCGCCTCCGATGCCGATAGCCGTTCCCACAGACGAGAGCGCATCGCTCCTATGATGCCAGGCGTTCGCCTCCACGGCTTGTGATTTCAGTTTGCGGGCATATACCATGGAATAATGGTAAACAGCCTCCTTCAGTGCCACAGACAGCAAAGCCGCCGTCAGCGCTAAAATACCGGGGGGCTGCAATTCCTGCCCGTGCGACCAGGCCACAATCTTGACAATTCCGCCATAGACAATACCCAGGGCGACCGCCAACAGAGCCATTCCGATGACGGTCATGGCCAACGTCTCGTACTTGCCGTGACCATACTCGTGAGACCTGTCCTGCGGCTTGCTGCTGATGTGAACGAAAACCAGCACGATGATATCAGTCACAAAGTCGCTGAGCGAGTGGACGGCATCGGCCACCATGGCGGCACTATGCCCCAGGATTCCAGCCACGAATTTGAAAGTCAGCAGGACCACATTCACCACGCCTCCTACCAGCGTGACATTGTATATTTGACGGTTCCTCTCCATAGGAAAATGCGATTTTGCCAACAAATTTACCACTAAATTATCACAAAAAGCCATAAAATCCGGAAAAATTGCTAAATTTGCTGCCGTTATAAGTGATTATCAACAAAAACAAATAAATAAATACTATTATGAAACTAAGATTCCTTAGCTGCCTGCTGGCAGTTCTCATGAGCCTCTCCGCGATGGCAGAGGTGAAGTATGTTTTCTACTTCATCGGTGACGGCATGGGTGTTAACCAGATCAATGTGACAGAAACGTATCTGGCTGCCCTGAAAGGCAGAATCGGTTTTGAGCCCCTGCTGATGTCAAGCCTGCCCGTTGTGGGCATGGTCAATACCTATTCTGCCACCAACGGTGTTACGGACTCGGCAGCAGGCGGTACGGCACTTGCCAGCGGCAATAAGACCAAGAACGGCGCCATAGGCGTATTGAAGGACCTTCAGACTCCCTGCTACAGCATTGCCCAATGGGCAAAGAACTCGGGCAAGGCCGTTGGCGTGGCTACCAGCGTAGCTGTCACACACGCTACGCCTGCCTCCTTCTTCGGGCATCAGCCTGACCGCAATATGTACTATGAGCTGGGAAAGGACCTGTGCAAGAGCGGATTCGACTTCTTCGGCGGTTCCGACTTTCACCGTCCATACGTAAAAGAGGGTGAGCCTTCGCTGCACGAGCAGGCTAAGGCTGCCGGTTATACTATTGTCAAGGGTTACAAGGAGTATATGAAGAAAGGTCGTCAGGCTGAGAAACTCTGTCTCTTCCAGAGCGATAAGGCTAACGAAAAGCAGGGAAGCGACCAGATTCCCTACGCATTGGACCAAACAAAGGATGACCTGACACTGGAGCAGATTGTACGTGCTGGTATTAACTTCCTCTCTTCAAAGAACACCGACGGTTTCTTCTTTGAGGTAGAAGGCGGTATGATTGACTGGGCATGCCACAGCAACGATATCGGCAACTGCATCAACGAGGTGATTGACTTCGACAAGGCCATCAAGGTAGCCTACGAGTTCTACCAGCAGCACCCTGACGAGACCATTATCGTTATCAGTGCCGACCATGAGACTGGCGGTCTGGTAATGGGCGTGGGACCTTACGAGATTCATACCGACCTGCTGAAGTACCAGCGTAAAAGTATCAACGAGTTGAAGTGGATATTGAGAGAACAGTATAAGAAGGCTCCCGGCAAGTTCAACTGGACAGCCGTTGAGAAGGTACTGAAGGAGGAAATGGGCTTCGGTGCCGGCATTGAGCTGAAGGACAAGCAGAAGGAGCGTTTGCAGAACCGCTGGAAGGAAATCGAGAAGGCCATGGCTGATAACGGAAAGGTTGAGGACCGCATCGGTGACTTGTGCGAGACAACCAAGCACATTCTCAGTGAGGTGGCCATGATCAGCTGGGCCAGCGGCGGACATTCCAACGGCTATGTGCCCATCTATGCCATCGGCCCGGGCACAGAGATTTTCCAGGGCAGAATCGACAACATCGAGATTGCCCCCGGCATGGCCAGGATTGCCGGATATAAGGTAGAATAGAATCCGAATAATCATTACAATATCACAAGGCCCGCCCCCATTTGAAAGATGGAAGGCGGGCCTTGTGATGTTCCCGAAAGTCCGCAAACAAGGAAACCGGTTGGAATTCTATAAGAATTCATCTCAATTCATGTTTTTCCGTAATAATTTGGCTGTTCGCTTACTTTTTCATACCTTTGCAAACTGAATTATAAAAGATTGTATGCAAAGTATTAGAAACATTGCCATCATTGCCCATGTGGACCACGGAAAGACCACATTGGTAGATAAGATGTTGCTGGCTGGTAACCTTTTCCGCGAGAACCAGCAGACAGGTGAATTGATGTTGGATAACAATGAACTGGAGCGTGAGCGCGGAATCACCATCCTCTCCAAGAACGTCAGTATTAACTACAAGGATACAAAAATCAATATCATCGACACTCCGGGCCATAGCGACTTCGGAGGCGAGGTGGAGCGTGTGCTGAATATGGCCGACGGATGCCTCCTGCTGGTGGATGCCTTTGAGGGCCCCATGCCCCAGACACGCTTCGTACTGCAGAAGGCATTACAGATCGGTCTGAAGCCCGTAGTGGTTATCAACAAGGTGGACAAGCCCAACTGCCGCCCCGAGGAGGTTTATGAGATGGTATTCGACCTGATGTGCGACCTGGATGCCACTGAGGAGCAGCTGGACTTCCCCGTTATCTACGGCTCGGCCAAGAACGGATGGATGAGCGAGGACTGGAGCAAGCCTACGGATAATATCACCTATCTGCTGGACAGTATCCTGGAATACATCCCTGCCCCCGAGGTTCTGGAAGGAACGCCCCAGATGCTGATTACCAGTCTGGACTACAGCAATTACACCGGCCGTATCGCAGTAGGACGCGTGCACCGCGGAACGCTGAGAGAGGGAATGAACATCACCATTGTCCATCGCGACGGCAGCAAGGAGAAGACGAAAATCAAGGAACTGCACACCTTCACAGGTATGGGCCGGCAGAAGACCGCCGAGGTATCGAGCGGTGATATCTGCGCTATTGTAGGCCTGGAGAACTTTGAGATCGGAGACACCATCTGCGACTACGAGAATCCCGAGGCACTTCCTCCCATCCGGATTGACGAGCCTACCATGAGTATGCTCTTCACCATAAATGACTCGCCCTTCTTCGGTAAGGAAGGCAAGTTCTGTACCAGCCGCCATATCGGCGACCGCCTGAACAAGGAACTGGAGAAGAACCTGGCGCTGAGGGTAAGCATGCCTGAGGGCTATACCGACCGCTGGATTGTATCAGGCCGTGGCGTACTGCACCTGAGCGTGCTTATTGAGACCATGCGCCGTGAAGGCTATGAGTTACAGGTAGGTCAGCCCCAGGTAATCTACAAGGAAATTGACGGCGTGAAGTGTGAGCCTATCGAGGAGATGACCATCAATGTGCCCGAGGAATTCGCCAGCAAGATGATAGACATGGTAACCCGCCGCAAGGGCGAAATGACCAGCATGGAGAGCCAGGGCGAGCGCGTGAACATTGAGTTCAATATCCCCAGCCGCGGAATCATCGGTCTGCGTACCAATATGCTGACAGCCAGTCAGGGCGAGGCCATCATCGCGCACCGCTTCAAGGAATACCAGCCTTTCAAGGGCGAGATTACACGCCGTGTGAACGGTTCACTGATTGCTCTTGAGAGCGGTAATGCCTATGCCTACGCCATTGATCACCTTCAGGACCGTGGCCGCTTCTTCATCGAGCCCCAGGATCAGGTATATGCCGGTCAGGTAGTGGGCGAGCATGTGCATGACAATGACATCGTCATCAATGTATGCAAGGCCAAGCAGCTGACCAACGTACGTGCCAGCGGAACAGATGAGAAGGCCCGTATCATCCCCGCCACCATCTTCTCCCTGGAGGAGGCGCTGGAGTACATCAAGGAGGACGAATACGTAGAGGTTACCCCCAAGAGCATGCGTATGCGCAAGGTAATTCTGGATCACCTGGAGAGAAAGAGATCCAATAAGTAGTGGAAAGTAAAGAATTCGCTAACCGCTAACCACTAATCGCTAACCACTAACCGCTAATAATATAATGGAACATGTAATACCCACATGGATGCTGATACCGTTTGCCTGTCAGCTTCTTTGCATAGCAGTATTCCCGCTTACCAGGCTGGAACACTGGTGGGAGAATAATATACACAAGCTATGGGTTTCATTCCTGTTCGGCCTGCCTGTAGCAGGGTGGCTGTGCACACAAGACATGTGCAGCGAACTGGAACACCAGATGATTTATGACTATGTTCCCTTCATTCTGCTGCTGACAGCCCTTTTTGTCACCACGGGCGGCATTCATATCAAGGGAGACCTGAGGGCAACTCCGCTGGTAAACTGCGCTATCCTGTCAACAGGATACGTACTGGCTTCCTTTATGGGAACAACGGGAGCGGCCATGCTGCTCATCCGCCTGCTGCTTCAGACCAACAGCCAGCGTAAGTACACCACCCATACGGTGTTGTTCTTCATAGCCATGGTGGCCAACTGCGGCGGTATCCTTACCCCGCTGGGCGACCCCCCGCTTTTCCTGCTCTTCCAGAAAGGAACCCCCTTCGGCTGGTTCATCGGACTTGCCCCAGAGTGGCTGGCAACAGGAATACTGATGCTGCTGGTTTACTACCTGATGGATACCCGCTACTACAAGCGTGAATCAGAGGAGCATCTGCAGGCCGACGAGGCGGAGAAGGAAAAGATAACGATGACTGGCCATATCAACCTGCTATGGGTAGCATGTGTAGTGCTGAGCACCATGTTCATCAACAGCACTTACATCCCTGCCATGGGCGAGCATGACGCACCCTTCTGGCTGAAACTGCTCAGGGAATGGGCCTTCATCCTGATTATCATCCTCTCCCTGGTGACAACGAAGAAGGAGGTACGTGCCGACAATAACTTCTCCTGGACACCCATCCTGGAGGTGGCCTGTGTCTTCTGCGGCATCTTTGCCACCATGATTCCGGCACTGATGTACCTGAAGCAGAACCCGCTGCCCATCACCGAGCCCTGGCAGTTCGTATATTGCACGGGATTCCTGTCTGCCTTCCTGGATAACGCCCCGACGGCGATGGTCTTCCATGCCACGGCCACCACGCTGTCAGACCCGGGATCCGCCAACCTGGTAGCAGGCGTATCAGAGCCTTTGCTGCGTGCCATTTCCATGGGAGCGGTATTCTTCGGTTCCATGACATATATAGGTAACGGACCTAACTTCATGGTGAAGAGCATTGCCGAGCAGAACGGATTCCGCATGCCCAGCTTCTTCGTATATATACTGAAGTTCTCGCTCATCATCTGTCTGCCTGTCTTTATCATTGTACAACTGATATTCCTGTAGTCAATACATGAACGTAACAGATATCATCAACAGCAAACAGGGAACAGCCTTCTCGTTCGAGGTGCTTCCGCCTCTGAAGGGGACGGGCACGCAAAACCTGTTCAGCACCATCGAGCGTCTCAGGGAGTTCGAACCCCGATACGTAAACATAACCACCCACCGCAGTGAATATGTGTACCACGAGGTAGGTAACGGCCTGATGCAGCGTCAGCGCATCCGCCGCCGTCCGGGTACCATTGCCATTGCAGCCTCCATCCAGCAGAAATACGGTCTGCATGTAGTGCCGCACATCGTATGCAGCGGTAACAATAGGGAGGATCTGGAATACATGCTGCTGGACCTTCAGTTCTTAGGTGTGAATGACCTGTTGGTACTGCGTGGCGACAAAGCTAAGGAGGATTCCACTTTCCAGCCCACAGGAGACGGTCCTGCGCATGCGACGGAACTGATAGAGCAGATAAACAGGTTCAACGCCGGACAGTTCTGGGACGGCTCACCAGTCAAGGTGCCGGGGGTACCCTTCCAATATGGTGTTGCCTGCTACCCCGAGAAACATGAGGAGGCAGCTAACCTGGAGGCCGACCTGCAGGTACTGAAGCAGAAGGCCGACATGGGAGCTCAATATGCCGTGACCCAGCTGTTCTATGACAACGGGAAGTATTTTTCTTTCGTAGAGAAAGCACGTGCCATAGGTATCAATATACCCATCATACCGGGAATAAAGCCTCTGGCTAAACTGAGCCAGCTTTCCGTCATCCCCAAGACCTTCCATTGCGACCTCCCCTCCGACCTCTATTCCGAGGCCGTGAAATGCAGGACCGACGAGGAGATAAAGCAGGTGGGCATAGAATGGTGTGTCAGCCAGTGCCGGGAACTGATGAGGAAGGGAGCCCCCAGTCTGCACTTCTATACGGTAAGCGCGGTGGACAGCATTGCGCAGATAGCCAGACAAATCTATTAAGGAAAGAGAGAGAAGGAAGGATATGGCATACGGATTCCATCAGGTTATAGCACAGCAGGAAGTAAAAGGCCGTCTTCTGCGAATGGTCAGGGAAAACCGGCTCCCCCATGCGCTGATGTTCTGCGGTCCGCAGGGAGCAGGCAAACTGCCTCTGGCCCTGGCCTTTGCCCGTTATCTGCTGTGTACTGAACCCGGTGAGGAGGATGCCTGCGGACAATGTGCGGGATGCCGTATGCTGGAGAGCTGGGCACACCCCGACCTGCATTTCTCCTTCCCTGTCTATAAGGGCAAGTCGTCAGACCATCCCGTATCCGACAATTATCTGGAGGCCTGGCGCAGGCAGGTACAGGAGAATCCCTATTTCGATACGGAGATGTGGCTGAACGACATCAAGGCCGAGAACCAGCAGATAACCTTCTATGTGCAGGAGAGTGACGCACTACAGCGCAAACTGGCACTGAAATCCAGCCAGGGAGGACGCAAGGTGGTACTGATATGGTTGCCCGAGAAGATGAGTCAGGAGGTGGCCAACAAACTGCTTAAACTGATAGAGGAACCGCCCCTGCACACCTGTTTCCTGCTGGTCAGCGAAAACCCGGAGATGGTATTGGGCACAGTCCAGAGCCGCGTACAGCGCGTCAATGTGCCTGCCCTTACCGAAGAAGAGGTCGCACAGGCCCTGATAACCCTGCATGCCGTACCCGCGGAGCTGGCGCAGAGCATAGCCCATATAGCGCGCGGCAATTACACAGAAGCCCTGAAGCGTCTGGAGGCAGGAAACGAGCAGCAGCAGTTCTTTGAGCTTTTCAAGCAACTGATGAGAAGCAGTTACATGCGGGACCTGAAAGACCTGCAACAGTGGACACAACAGGTGAGGGAATTGGGCCGCGAAAGGCAGAAACGACTGCTGGAATACTTCCAGCGCCTGATTCGCGAGAACTTCATCTACAACTTCCATCAGGCGGAAATGAGTTTTCAGACACAGGAGGAGCAACAGTTCAGCCAACGGTTTGCCCCTTTCATCAACGAGATAAATGTAATAGGAATTATGGACGAGCTCTCTGATGCTCAGCGCGACATTGAACAGAACGTGAATGCGCAGATGGTCTTCTTTGACTTCGCCCTTAAAATGATAATACTGCTTAAAAAATAATGGAATACAGCTATAAATGCGGTTGCAGGGGCCGGGGTCTCTGCGCCAAAGGCAGCAATACGGGTCACTACGGGCAGTTGAACACCTTCAACTACCTGGCAGACATCCCCGAGAACCAGGAAGTGACGGACCTTGTTGAGGTCCAGTTCAAGAATACACGCAAGGGATACTTCCACAACGTCAACAATCTGCCCCTGCAGAACGGAGACCTGGTGGCTGTGGAAGCCACAGCCGGACATGACATCGGAACGGTTACCCTGACAGGCAAGTTAGTGGCCCTGCAAATCAGAAAGGCCAACCTGAAGAGCAGCGAGGAGATCAGGCGCATCTACCGTATAGCCCGCCCTAATGACCTGGAGCGCTATGAGGCAGCCAAGGCCCGTGAGCATGAGACAATGATCAAGAGCCGCCAGATAGCCAAGGATCTGGGACTGGAGATGAAGATAGGTGACGTGGAATATCAGGGCGACGGCAACAAAGCCATCTTCTATTACATAGCCGACGGACGTGTGGACTTCCGCCAGCTTATCAAGGTGCTGGCCGAGGAATTCCGCGTACGCATTGAGATGAAGCAGATCGGTGCCCGCCAGGAAGCCGGGCGTATAGGCGGCTTCGGTCCCTGTGGCCGTGAGCTCTGCTGCGCCACCTGGATGAAAAACTTCGTCAGCGTAGGCACGGGCTCCGCCCGATTCCAGTATCTGAGCCTGAATCCCCAGAAGCTTGCAGGCCAATGCGCCAAGCTGAAGTGCTGCATGAACTACGAGGTGGACCAGTACATCGAGGCCGGACAGAAACTGCTGCAGAAAGACATCATCCTGCAGAGCCAGGAAGGCGACTATTACTTCTTCAAGGCCGATGTGCTGAGCGGCATGATCACCTACTCCACCGATAAGCGTCTGGCAGCCAACCTGGTAACCGTAACGGCAGAACGCGCCCACGAGATATGGGAAATGAACAAGAAAGGCGAGAAGCCCGAAACCATCGAGGCCGGCGGACGCAAGGAGCCGGAGCGCCCCGTTGACCTGGCCACCCAGGATGATCTGAACAGATTCGACAAGAAGAAAAAGAAGAAAAAGAAAAAGAAACCCCAGCACCAGAACAATGCCGAGAACAATGCACAGCACGCGGCAAAGGATAAGGAGCCCAAAAATGCCTAGGCTGTCAGCTATCCTGCTGACGGCCATCCTGTTGCTGACCGGATGTGACAAAAACACCCTGCTGCATACCTACCGGCCGACAGCCGGCAACTGTTGGGACAGGACAGATACCGTCCGGTTTGCGCTACCCGAGCTTTCACAGGACGATAACGGCAGTATGATGATAGGACTGAGACTTACCAATGACTTCCCCTTCGAAGAGCTGGTAATTCTGGTAGAACGGGATTTCCGGCACCCTACAGTTCATCTGTCAGATACCATATTCTATAATCTGACCGACGAAAGAGGCGAGTTTACCCAAAAAGGCGTCAACTGGTTTCAGTTCGAGACCCAGGGTCTGCCCATAGAACTGAAGAAAGGGCAGACCGGCGAGATCCGCATCCGGCATCTGATGAACAGAGAGTCTGTACCAGGGATTACGGACGTGGGCATTCACATTATCCGCTAACGCTTCATCCTGTTGCGTCCGGCATCGATTCTGAGGAACACAAAGAGCAGAATGGTAAAGCCCCACAGCGAGGAGCCGCCGTAACTGAAGAACGGAAGCGGAATACCGATTACAGGTGTCAGGCCCAATACCATGCCCACATTGATAAAGACATGGAACAGGAAGACACTCATCACACAGTACCCATATACACGCCCGAAGGTATAGGGCTGGCGCTCCGCCAAATGGATAAGTCTCAGGATAAGCGTCAGGAACAGCAGCAGCACAATGGCACATCCTACAAACCCCTCCTCCTCACCTACGGTGCAGAAGATAAAGTCCGTATCCTGTTCAGGAACATACTTCAGCTTCGTCTGTGTTCCGTTCAGGAATCCTTTACCCCTTAATCCGCCCGAACCTATGGCAATCTTGGCCTGAATCACATTGTACCCGGCACCGCGCGGATCATCCTCCAGGCCCAAGAGAACACGGATGCGCGTCTGCTGGTGCGGCTTCATCACATTGTTCAGCACAAAGTTAGCCGAATAGAAGAAACACAGACTCCCCAAGGCAAACATCGCTATGTAGAAATACCGGGCCAGGTTGTCCCTGAGGGAACGGTATATCAGATACAGAATGGTAACGGCACAGATACCCTGCAATACCCACATCACATTACATCTGTACACATAACGCGAGAACAGCAGCGCCATCACAGTGCCAAATGCTCCCCATCGCAGGATACGCCAGCCTATCTGCCTGTCCTTGGTATAGACAAATATCATCCCGACGGTGAAGACCTGGATCAGGATAAGCACCAGTGTCTGACCCAGCGTCATCCCAGGCACACCCATCAGCTCTTCCCCGGAGAAACGAACACCGACTACGAAATAGATAACGGCAGCCACTGCCGAGAAAAGAATGCTGCCGGGCATTCCCTCGCGGTAAAGCATCAGGAAGAACGCACTGTACACTAGCGCGCTTCCCGTCTCACGCTGCAGCACAATCAGTACCATAGGCATTATAATCAGCGCCACACTGATGATGAAATCCCTCCAGCGGCTGACATTGAACTCATACACGCTCATTACCTTGGCAACGCACAGTGCCGTACCGAACTTGGCAAACTCGGCCGGCTGGATACTGAAGCTGCCGATTTTGATCCAGGACATGGAGCCTTTGATATCACGTGCCAGAAAGGGTGTAACCGCCAACAGCACCAGGAAAGCCAGATATATAATGTAGGACAGGGATTCGATAAGCCGGTCATCCGTCATAAGAATGAGTGTACCCAACAGAAGTGAGGTGCCTATCCACACAATCTGCATACCGCTGCGTGTTGAGAAATCCACAATGCTGCCTCCCATGTCCAGGTCATAGCTGGCACCGCACACACTCATCCAACCCATTGCCAGCAGCATCAGGTAGATAAGGACGGTAAACCAGTCGATAGAGCTCAGCAGGTCAGGTCCTTGTATGTTATTATTCGGATTCCGTCGCATGATATATGGTTGGTGTAAAGAGATATTTATGTTCGAAGGCGTCAGCCTGCTGCTGACTGCTCTCGGAAAGGTGCCCGTTTATATACTGTTCCATCATGAGCGCACCGATAGGCACACCGTAGGTAGCGCCCCAGGTACCGTTCTCGACATATACGCAGATGGCGATCTTAGGATTCTCGCGAGGAGCAAAGCCCATGAAGACACTGTGATCCTGACCATGAGGATTCTGCGCCGTACCCGTCTTACCGCAAACCTCATACATACTGGTATTGGCGGTATGGCAGGTTCCTCCCACCACAGCCTGACGCATACCCTGCACCACATACTCATAGTTCCGGCGCTCCACCATCGTATAGTGTCTGGTGGTGTACATACTGTCCAGAGGCTGCCCCTGTACCTCCTTCACCACATGCGGGATGATGTAATACCCGCGATTGGCAATGGTAGCACCCAGGTTGGCTATCTGGAGGGGCGTCAGGTTCACCTCGCCCTGCCCGATGGAGATGCTGATAACTGTCAGACCGCTCCAGTCTCCCCTGTAAGCCTTATCGTAGTAGGGAGCATTAGGTATCATGCCCCTCTTCTCGCCCGGCAGGTCGATACCCAGTTTGTACCCGAATCCCATGGACACCATATAATCCTTCCAGGTAGTCATGGCATCCTGAACCGTGGCATATTTCTTGCGGTTGCCGAACATATAATAGAGTCCCCAGCAGAAGTATCCGTTACAGGATGTGGCAATGGCAGGAACCAGCGGCAAAGGCGAACCGTGTCCGTGACAGCCCACAGTAAGACCGCGGTTGTGGAAGCCATGCGTACAGGGATAGGCAGTACCCGGTGTGATCACACCCTCCTGCAGGAAGGTCAGTGCCTGACTGGTCTTGAAGGTGGAGCCTGGAGGATACTGCCCCATGATAGCCCTGTTCAGCAACGGCTTATGCGAATCCTGGCTGAGCAGAATATGATTCCTGCCACGCTGACGGCCTACCATCATCTTAGGGTCATAGGTCGGACTGGAGACCATACACAACACTTCGCCAGTGGAAGGCTCAATGGCTACGATACTGCCCAGCTTGCCCTTCATCAGCCTTTCTCCCAAGGCCTGCAGCCTGATGTCAATGCTCAGTTTCAGGTTACGTCCGGGAACAGGAGCCAGGTCGAACTTACCGTTCTGGTAATGTCCCTTGATACGGCCGCGCGCGTCCCTTAGCAGGATTTCCTTACCCTTGGCACCACGAAGTTCCGTCTCATAGCTGCGCTCCACGCCCAACTTGCCGATATAGTCACCGCTCTGGTAGTACTTGTCAGCCTCCAGGTCATCAGGGTTCACCTCACCCACATCGCCCAGGATATGGGCAGCATAGGGATGACGGTACTGACGGATGCTTCGTTTCTGGATATAGAAGCCCGGGAACCGGAACAGCTTCTCCTGAAAACGGCTGAACTCCTCGGTGGAAAGCTGGCTCATGAAAAGTTGCTGGGTAAAGGGGCTGTATCCCGGATTACGCCGCAAATCCCTGATTTCAGCCATCCTGCGCTCGTACCACTCCCGGTCAATATGCAGGCTCTGACACAGGTCCAGCGTATCCACGCCAATCTGCTCGTTCATAATCACCATCACGTCATAGGCCGGCTGATTGTACACCAGCAGCTCCCCGTTACGGTCGGTGATGATACCGCGGGCCGGATACTGGATACGCTGCAGGAAGGCATTGCTGTCAGCGTTCTTCTTGAAGTCATCGCTCAGCAACTGCAGCATAAACAGCCTTATCAGGTATATCAGTATGATGAAGATTGCCGCACCACCCAATATGAACTTCCGTTTCTCCAGATCGTAATTGACAGCCATACGGACGGGGACTGATTTAATTCTTCCGGCGGAAAGCCTCCAGGAGCAAAGCCAACAGGACACTGCTGACCCAACTGGTCAGCATCAGCAGCACGGCATCTGTCATGTGGTATAACGAGAAACTTTCCAGACCATAGTACACAAGATGATGAAACAGCATCAGCAGCATGGCGTACCTGACAAAGTTGCCGGTTCCCATATTCTGCATGGAGGGCTCGATATTCTCGGGCGCATCCCTGGGAACCGTCAGTCTCAGCAAGGGCTGCTGAATCAGGGCGGCAAAGGTCATCGACCCGCTGGCCACACCCGGCGTATTACTGAAGATATCCACCAGCATACCGGTACAGAAGCCCCACAGCAGGATGCCCGTCCTCACACTCCCCATCGGCATATATAATATCATGCAGGCGAAGACAAGCGGTGTACCGTATCCTGAAATCTGCACATGGTTCAGTATCAGCACCTGAAATGACAGCAGCAACAGCATGTTCAACAGCCGTTTCAGTAATGTATTTATCATTGCCTTCTGAGTGAGTCTAATTCTTCCTTCATATTATACTTCAGCACACACACATTCTGCACATGAGCGATATCCGTACCCATCTGAATCTCCAGCGAGTATGCAAGACCGTCGCCGCTGTTATGAATCTGTGCTACCCTTCCCAGGAAAATGCCGGGGGGAAAGAGGCTGCTGAAACCGCTTGTCTCCACAATATCACCGATACGCGGCTTGGCATGACGGGGCACATCATCCATTGACACCTGCAAAGGGTTGCCACCGTTCCACTTCATATAGCCGAAGTATTCCGTACCCCTTAGCCTGCAGCTGATACTGCTACGGCTGTTCAGGACGGACAGCACAAGCGAGTAATGCGGTGTCACCTTACTGACAATTCCCACCACACCTGTTCCGCTGACGACTCCCATCTCGGGCTGAACGCCGTCGTCGCTGCCGACATTAATGGTGATCAGGTTATCACGCTGGCGTACACTGTTGGAGATAACCTGGGCAGGTATCATCTCCACATCCTTCAGCAGGTCAATATGATAACGCTGCGTCACAGAGGTATCACCCTTCAGCCCGGCCAGCTCATGCCGCAGCACATTCAGGTTGTGCTGCAACAACGTATTCTGGCGGACAAGGTAGGCATTCTCCTTGCCCAGATTCATATACTGCAGGCCCTTGGCTTCCCACTCCAACACCTTGCCGGCAACCGTATTGGCCTGGGTAAACCAGACGCTGCCCTGGTAATGGTTGAACTTGAAAAGCAGGAATCCACTGAGTACTTCCAATAGCAGGAAGACAACCCAGTGGACATTCTGTGATATTCTGTCGAGTAGTTCTCTCAAATTACATCAGGAAGGGGAATTCTCGAATATTCTTCAATGCGATGCCCGTACCCTTGGCTACACAGTGCAAGGGATCCTCGGCGACATGGAAGGGGATGTTGATCTTATCCGTCAGACGCTTGTCCAGACCACGCAGCAGGGCACCGCCGCCAGCCAGGTAGATACCGTTCTTCACGATATCAGCATACAGTTCAGGGGGTGTCTCCTCCAGCGCACTCAGGATAGCGGCCTCAATCTTGGCAATCGTCTTCTCCAGACAGTGCGCGATCTCCTGATAGCATACAGGAACCTCCATAGGCAGAGCCGTAATACGGTTAGGACCGTGAACCACATAGTCTTCGGGAGCATCATCTCCCAAATCAGCCAGGGCAGAACCCACGTGAATCTTGATACGCTCGGCCATACGCTCACTGACCTTCACATTATGCTGGCGGCCCATATACTCCTGGATATCGGCAGTCAGCACATCTCCGGCGATACGCAGGCTCTTGTCAGCCACAATACCGCCCAGGCTGATAACGGCAATCTCAGTGCTGCCGCCGCCTATATCCACGATCATGTTACCTTCGGGGGCCAGCACATCCAGTCCGATACCGATAGCAGCAGCCATAGGCTCATATACCAGATACACCTCGCGGCCACCGGCATGCTCGGCACTGTCCCTGACAGCACGCAGCTCAACCTCCGTACTGCCGCTGGGAACACCGATAACCATTCTCATACTGGGAGAGAACAGGCGGTTACCCGAGTGCACCATCTTGATCAGACCGCGCATCATCTGCTCGCAGGCATTGAAGTTGGCTATCACACCGTCACGCAGGGGGCGGATGGTCTGAATCTCGGGATTCGTCTTCTCATACATCATCTTGGCCCTGTCGCCCACGGCAATCATACGCTCGCTTCGACGGTCCAAGGCGACCACGCTGGGCTCATCCACCACAATCCTACCGTCACTGATGATGATGGTATTGGCAGTACCCAGGTCCATTGCCAGTTCTTTATTCAGCGAAAACCATTTCATATGTTTTTTGTTTAGTTGACGAGTTGGCAAGTTGGCGAGTTGATTCTTCACTCTTCACTATTCGCTCTTCACTTAAGTCTTATTTCTCAAACCAGGCGTGGATAGCAGTATCATAATGACTGCTTACGCCGAAGGCACGGGTGGCAAACCACTTACGGTCCTCAATCTCGCTCTGGGCGCCCTGCTTTCGCAACAATTCCAGAAGGGGCTTGTACTCTGCCTTGGAGGGAACGATAATCACATCGCGGAAGTTCTTGGCTGCCGCACGGATCAGGCTGATACCACCAATGTCAATCTTCTCAATGATGTCAGCTTCACTGGCACCGCTGGCCACTGTGTCCTCAAAGGGATACAGATCCACAATAACCAGATCAATAGACGGAATCTCATACTGCTGCATCTGCTGCCGGTCGCTCTCAAGCTCGCGGCGACCCAGAATACCGCCGAACACCTTGGGGTGAAGGGTCTTTACTCTGCCGCCCAAAATGCTGGGATAAGTGGTCACATCCTCCACTTTCCTGCAGGGAATGCCCAGACCCTCAATGAAGCTCTGAGTACCGCCTGTGCTCAACAGTTCTACACCTTGCGCATTCAGTGTGCGCAGAATTTCCTCTAATCCGTCCTTGTGAAAGACAGATACCAGAGCGCGCTGGATTTTTCTTGTTTCTGCCATATATTATGTATGTTTGTGCGTACGTGTATATTAATTGAGGTGCAAAAGTACACATTTTCTGTCAATGAGCCACATTTTTCAAGTTCATTTTTCAAATAAAACAGAAAAATGTGTAACTTTGTCATCCAGAATGAAAGAAACCATTAATATAACTATGAACCTACATATCCGTTCGCTTCTTCTTCTGCCCATGCTCATGACGGCGCTTTTGGCCGGTGCCCGGCAGATGAGGAATCCCGTATGGCAGAGAGACTGGCCCGACCCTACCATTTGGCAAGGAGATGACGGACGGTATTACTGTATAGCCACCAACCCGCGCCACAGCCTGGTCAGTGATGACCTGTTCACTTGGAGCATTTCAGGCATATCCCCCATTGACCCTGAGTCATGGACAGCCATGTCAGCCGTATCACGTCACTTCTGGGCACCGGACGTAGCTACCGTGGACGGGAGGAGGCTGATGTACATAACCTTATATAATAGTGCCGAGGACAGCAGTATCGGTGTGCTTGAGGAGGCAGGACTCAGCCGGTTCCGCTACAAGGGTATAATCACCCGGGGAAGCGAAACCGGTATCGAGGATACTATCGATCCTGAAGTCGTAACCGATCCGCAGACAGGTAAGGTATGGATGTTCTTCGGCTCTGTAGGCGGAATCCACCGTGTTGAACTGGCCTCCGACGGACTCTCCCTCAAGGAAGGAGCCACCTATGAGCATGTGGCCGGACTGACCGTACACCAGTGCCCGGACCGCTCCAAGGTCTTCGAAGGTTCCTACCTGCACTGGCACAAGGGTTACTGGTATCTGTTCGTCAGTTCAGGATACTATGGCAACCACACCTATCAGCTGCAGGTAGGACGCAGCAAAGAACTAACAGGACGGTTCCTTGACCGCGAGGGCAATCCCATGACAGAAGGCTACGCCTCGCCAGTTATTCACAGCGATGAGGGCGATAACTACTTCGGCCCCGGACACTGCGGCGAGATCTTCACGGGAACGGACGGAAACGAATACATCTTCTACCACTGCCATGTACGCGAGAGCCGTAGGCCCAGCCACCGGCCCTTGTTCATGTCACGCATCCAGTGGGACCAGGATGAATGGCCATACGTGGAAGGAGGAAAACCGGAGTGAAGGGTAAAGATTACAGATTAAAGATTATAGTTATTTTAAAAGAGTGGAAAGAGTTTAATCTCCCCTCGGAAAGGGTCGGGGGGGATGAGACTGATTAACAAAGGCTGATGGCAGTAGATGAGAAAACCATAATACGCGGCCTGATGGAAGGATCCGAGGATGCATACAGGTATGTATTCAGGACTTATTATGGACCTATGTGCATCCTGGCCGAGACAATCCTGCTGGATGAATTCCAGGCGCAGGCTGCCGTATCAGACGTTATCAGCCACCTGTATGAGGTACGCAGCGAAGTGGAGATACACTCCAATCTGCGCAGCTACCTGATGATGAGTACACGCAACCATTGCCTTAACCTGCTCAATTCCAAGACAGTGCGTACCGTACAAACATTCAGCACACTCAGTGACAGCGACACTAATGACATCTTCTCCGGAGTAGATAACGTCACCCCACAGGGAAAACTGCTGGACAATGAGCTGGAGGGACTCATGCATGACTGTATCGAGAATCTTCCCGAGCCCATCAAGAGCACCTTCATCAAGAGCCGCTTTCAGGATATGACCTATCGCCAGATAGGAGCCGAAGACGGTGTCTCGGCCAACACCATCAAAGTACGTATTCAGCAGGCCCTGAAGATAATCGAGAGAAGATTCTCTAAATATTTGACGATTTTAACATTTTTTATGGTATTTGTTTAACACAAGAAGGTGAAAATTTTGTCATTACTATGAGGACAAGCAAATATAGAAGAATGAAAGACCTTAAAGATATCAGTCTTTATATCATAGATTACCTGACCGGACAGATTTCTGATGAGGGAAAGGAACTGTTGGCCCAATGGGTGCAGGAGTCCGAAGAAAACCGTCAGCAATTCCTTCGCATGCGCGAGGCCTGGGCAGGCGCTTCCATCATAGACCATACCTATGACGGCGAAATGGCCTTTCTACGATTCAAGAAGCATGTCCTGAACAAATCAACCCTTACCAACAGCACATGGCTGGTACGCAACCGATCCGCCATCAATGGCACCATCAGATGGGCCGCAGCTATCCTGCTCCCCATACTGCTAACCTGCACAGTGTTCATGTACTATAGCATCACCAACCTGCGAGACGGCCAGTTAGCGGTCTCCACCGCATCAGGCGAGACCTCTACTGTCCAGCTTCCTGACGGCACCCAGGTACTGCTCAAGGAAGGTTCGCAGATTTCCTACTCCACCACCGACTTCGCCCGCGGAACCCGCGCCGTGGACTTCCAGGGAGCCGCCTATTTCTATGTCACCTCAGATGCCAGCCATCCGTTCACCATCACCACAGACAAGGAACAGGTGCGCGTATTGGGAACAGAGTTCTATCTGGCCAGCAAGAAAGGCAGCCAGAAGGACATACTGTCATTGGACAAGGGAAAAGTGGACTTCACCGACATAAAGACAGGTCAGACTGTGCACATGCAGTCAGGTGACGAACTGGTGTACAACAATATTACAGGCAACACTTACTGCCGCACCCGCAGCGAGGAGGAAGTCAAACTGGCTCAGGAAGGCTACCGTAACAACACGGTTCCACGCGCTGTATATGCCGAATTGGAACAAATCGCCAAGGACGATAACGGCAGCCACACCATACAGTTGAACGTCAGCCAGGGACTTCGTCCGGGTCTCTATCAGGTGGAAATCGACCCCGATTGCTCCATGGCAAGCTTCAAGCCCGCGGAGGCGACCGCCAAGTTCGCAGGCGGTGACGGCAGTGTGGAGCGCCCGTACCTCATCAGCAACGTACGCCAGATGTGCAACATGAAGTCGGTACTCACGCCCTACAAGATGACCCACTTCGCCCTGACCAGTGACATTGACCTGCAGGGAATCGAGTGGACACCCCTTAATGACAAAGCTGACGAATACTCACTTTGGATATCCCTGGACGGACGGGGACACATCATCCGTAACCTCACCACCTCACGCTCCTGCTACTTCGGCAGTTTCTTCGGTGTACTTTGCGGCACATGCCGCAACGTAGGCTTCGAGAACGTGAACATCTTCTGTAACGGATACGGAGCAGGAGCTATAGCCGGCTATCTGGGCCACTCAGCCTACTCACAGCCCTCAGTCATTGAGGACTGCTATGCCACAGGCAAGATATGGGGCCAGTGCTATGCAGGCGGCCTTGTAGGCAATATAGGCAACAAGTCCGTACTGAACAGATGCTACTCAGACGTGGATGTTATCAGTGTCAACAGCTATGCCGGCGGTATTGTAGGCAAGATACGTGCTCCGTTCCTCATGGACGCCTGCTACAGTTCAGGATGCGTAAGAGGCCAGTATGCAGGCGGAATCATAGCCGGAGGACAGGACAAGGGTACCCCTCATGCGCGTATCAGCAACGTAACAGCTATCAACCGCAGCGTGAACGGATCACGTCAGACCTATGCCGTCATGCCCATAATCGACGGTGACACCCTAAGTCATATCGGACATTCATCCCAACTCTACATGAACGGTAAACGTGCCGGACATGGATTGTCAGACAAAGAGCTGAAGGAACGTCTGAATGCCATTCGCCAAAGCTGGTATGGCTCAAAGGTAACACTTCCAACAGAATAATCAGGCATTCAGCAAAAATTTCCGCCCAAAAGTTTTGCAGATTCCCCAAAAAGCCATACCTTTGCAACCGCAAACGCAAAAACGGCGGGATAGCTCAGCTGGTTAGAGCGTCGGATTCATAATCCGGAGGTCGTGGGATCGTGACCCACTCCCGCTACAGAAAGAGGACTTACCATTGGTAAATCCTCTTTTTGTTTAAGCCCTCAAGTAATTTCCTGAATTCAAAGAAGCGACAGTGTCAACAGACAAAAAAAATAAGCGTGGGCCTTGCACATGTTACTCGTCCCACACTCCTGGCCTTCGAACTTGCCACCCTGTAAAGATAAGCAACGCAGAGCCCACGCTGATATGTAATAACCCCGGAACCTCTGTGCTGTGATAAACACAACACAGAGGAATAAGGGAATGATTATTATCACACCCGAGGACATCTACTATTACGAGGATTGCTGCAGGGATTCCAAATGTTCGAAGTCTGGAGTGAGCAATGAAACGCTAAGTAAACGCCTATTTTATGAAGTTGACCCTTACCCCACCCATGGCAATAATCGGCTATATACAGTATCCGTCGCTACGGAACAGAAAACAGCTCGATGTGGGGTGTCCCATAATTTCTGACTTGAAAAACAAATTTTCACCACAGAAAGTTCCCAAGACCTCAAGAGCCGACACAAAAGTATTAAATTTATGAATATAAGTGCAAATAAATCCGAGAAAAAATAAAATAAAACACATTTTTTGGACAAAAAGAAAATAAACAGCGAAGAATCGGACATTCCCGTGACTGCCTGTAGATCTTTATAAGAGGGTTTTCAGGTTATGAGGGTTCAGATTATCCGGATTTTCAGATTCCGGAGTTTCCGGATACTCCGGGCTTGCGGATTTTCCGGGCTTCCTCCCTTGCGTGAGGGCCTGGGTAAGCCTGACGAATGTCCCGGAGTTTTACCGGTAACCCAATTTCTGCCGGAATTGTTTGGGTGTTTTTCTATAATATTGTACCTTTGCAGTGCCTAAAATGGGCGCTAAATGAATTATTCTGCAAGAATTATACAATAAATAAGCGCAGAGCCACGTTATTAAATTTAGGATGAAAAGACTACTCTGGATAGGAATGCTGATAATAAGTCTGGGTGCAAAAGCTCAGTTTGATGCGGCATTTACCAATTCCTGGGACCTGAAATCCTACTTCAATCCTGCAGCGGCAGGAGTGGACGGACTGCTGAACGTCAAGGCTGTCTACAACATGCAGATGGTAGGTTTTGAGAATGCGCCCAAAACCATGCTGATAACAGCGGATATGCCACTGTTCTTCATAGGACCTAACCATGGTGTCGGCCTGGGACTGTACAATGACAAGGCAGGTGTCTTCAATACGCAGAAGATTATGCTGTCATACGCCTACCACATGAAACTGCTGGGAGGACTCATGAGCATCAGCGCAAGGCCGGCTCTGTTTGTAGAGAAAACAGACGGCTCCGGCCTGGAACTGAATCAGCCTGGAGATCCGGCATTCTCGACAAGCGATGCCAAGGGACAGGCCCTGGACCTGGATATAGGACTGAGATACACCTATAAGAAACTGTGGTACACCGGAGTGAGCGTTATGCACCTGATGGGGCAGACCATCTCACTGGGAGACGAGAAGAAGCAGGAAATAACCGTGGACCCCGTCTTCTACGTCACAGGAGGCTACAGGTACAAATTCCGATACCCCAGATATGCCCTGGCAATGGATGCCATATTAAGAAGCGACCTGACCAACTGGCGAGGCGACATCACCGCCCGTCTAGAGTACGACGGCGAGAAGCATAAACTGTACGGAGGTGTTATGTACAGCCCTATGAACAGTGTAGGCATAATGTTAGGATATAACTTCCACGGCGTGAATATAGGCTATGCCTACGAGGTATATACCGGCGGAATAAGTGTGATAAACGGTACGCACGAAATCATGATAGGTTACCAGACGGACCTGAATTTAGGAAAGAAAGGGAAAAACCTGCACAAGAGCGTACGACTGCTCTGAAAAAATGAAAAGCCTCTCCCCTAACCCCTCCCCCGTGAGGGAGGGGAAATTGAGACAATGAAAAAGTTATAATGATAAACAAATAAAGAAGTCCTCGGAACCTTGGCTCCCTCCCTCTCGGGGGAGGGCGGGGGGAGAGGCTAATAATAAATAACGTATAAAATATGAAGACAAAGAGTCTGGTACTTTTCTTTATGGCAATTCTTTGCCTGACTTTGGCTGCATGTATGGGGGCAAACTCATCAGCTAATGCAGTCGGAGGTGAGCTGACAGGAGTCAGAGGCGCTGCGATGTCCGAACCCACGCCATTCGGCATGGTGGCCGTTCATAAGGGGTCACTGAAGATCGGCCTTCAGGAGAATGACACCCTGTGGGGCGCTGACTTCCCCCTTAGAGACATCAGCGTGGATGGTTTCTGGATGGACGAGCATGAGGTAAGCAATGCTAAATACCGTCAGTTTGTCAACTGGGTACGTGACAGCATTATCCGTGAGCGCCTGGCAGATCCTGCCTACGGCGGGGATGAGACTTACAAGATAGAAGAGGACAAGGAAGGAAATCCCATTACTCCCTATCTGAACTGGAGCAAACCCATTCCCTGGCGTAAGGCCAACGAAGATGAGGACCGTGCTATCCAAAGTGTATATGTGACACACCCCATTGACGGTACCAAGATGCTGGATGCCAAGCAGATGAACTACCGCTACGAGATTTATGACTACGTGGCAGCCGCACAGCGTAAGTATCGCCTGGATCCCGAAGAGCGTGACCTGAACACAGACCATGCTGTCAGCAACGAACAGGTGATGATCAGCAAAGACACCGCATGGATTGATGACGACGGCAAGATTATCCGCCAGACCATTACCCGTCCGCTGAGCGGACCATGGGATTTCCTGAACACGTACATCGTAAACATCTATCCCGATACCACATGTTGGGTGAACGATTTCCAGAATGCAGACAACGAACGTTACATGAAACTGTACTTCAGCAATCCGGCATACGATGACTATCCCGTAGTAGGTATATCATGGGATCAGGCCAATGCTTTCTGCGCATGGCGCACCGCCTTCCTGATGAAGGGACTGGGCGGTTATGCCAGACAGATTCAGCGTTACCGTCTGCCTAGCGAGGTGGAATGGGAATTCGCAGCCCGCGGCAAGGAAGGAAATCCCTTCCCCTGGACAAGCGCCGAGGTGAAGAGTGACAAGGGCTGCTACTATGCCAACTTCAAACCCGACCGTGGCAACTACACCAAGGACGGAAGCCTGATTACCAGCAAGTGCGGTATCTTCAGTGCCAACAGCAACGGAGTTTATGACATGGCAGGCAACGTGGCAGAATGGACAAGTACCGTCTATACCGAAGCCGGTGTGGAGGGTATGAGCGACATGAACCCCGAACTGAAATACAATGCTGCCAAGGAGGATCCCTACCGCCTGAAGAAGAAAAGTGTAAGAGGCGGTTCTTGGAAGGATCCCGAGAGTATGATCCGAAGCGCCTGGCGCTCATACGAATATCAGAACCAGCCACGCTGCTACATCGGTTTCCGCTGTGTGCGTACCATGGTGAACGACAGGGGTAATGCCGGTGCCCAGAAAGGCGGGAAGGCCAGCAGCAAGGGCGGTGGCGGCGGCAGAAGTTCCGGTGGTCCCACTGTCAGCACAAGAAAAGTGAGGAGATAAAAGTGAAGAGTGAAAAGTGAAGAGTGAAAAGTGAAGAGTGAAGAACGAAGAATGCTAAGCGCTAACCGCTAATTTAACTTTGAATTAAAATATAACATATGAATCCTATAATAAAATTGCAGAAATGGATGGACTCTCCCACGGGCCAGTTGTTTATGAACTATGCCTATAGCTGGGGTGCGTCAGTTGTTATTCTTGGAGCTTTGTTTAAGCTGACCCATATTGCAGGTGCCAACGCCATGCTATGGATTGGTATGATTGTAGAGGCAGTGGTATTCTTTATCTCCGGTTTCGAGAAGACTTACGATAAGGTACCCAAGGCCGAGAATACAGAAGCTACCGGCGGACAGACAGTAGTGCTGGCCGGTGGTACCCAGTTGCCCGAGGGGACTGAGATTCCGGAAGGTCCGATTGTCATTGGTGGCGGCGCACCAGTAGTGGCAGGTGCTGCGGCAACGGCCAACATTGACCCCGAGGCCCTGGCAACAGGCGCAGGACTAAGTGCAGCAGCAGCAAACCTGGCAGCTGCCGGACAGGCCGCCGCTCAGGCACAGCTGGCACTGGAACAGATACAGAACGGCGGTGCTGCTATCGACCCCAACCAGATAAAGGCAACGGATCCCGCAGCCATAGAAGAGGCCGTGAAGAACTATGCCGAGGAACTGACCGAACTGACCGAGGTGCTGGGCCGCGTAAAAGCTCAAGCTGCCCGCATGAGTACCGACAGCGAGGAAATGGAGAACCTGAACCGTACCCTTACGGGCATAGCCACCGTGTACGAACTGCAGTTGCGTAATATCAGCAAGCAGGTAAGCACCATTGAACAGATTGATGAGCAGACACGAAAGATGGCACAGCAGATTCAGGAACTGAACGAGGTTTACAGCCGCATGATAAAGGCTCTGACTGTTAACATGGGGCCCGTGACTGGAGTGAAAAGTGAAGAATGAAGAATGAAGAGTGAAGAATTTGCTACCGCAATGCCCGCTAACCGCTAACCGCTAACCACTAACCGCTAATTTTGAATTAAATAAAGATGCCTATACAGAAGAAGAGGATGTCTCCTCGCCAGAAAATGATAAACCTGATGTATCTGGTACTGATGGCCATGCTGGCCCTGAACGTATCAAGCGATGTACTGAACGGTTTCTCGCTGGTATCAGACAGTCTGAACAAATCCACCCGTAACGCCAGTCATGTAAACAATGACATCTACCAGACCTTTGACGAGCAGATGAAAAGCAATCCCGCAAAGGTAAAGCAGTGGTATGACAAGGCCCAGTATGTGCGCACCATCAGCGACTCCATCTTTAATCTGGCAGAAGAGCTGAAGGTGGCTATCGTAAGGGAGAGCGACGGCGAGGACGGTGATGTAAACGATATCAGGAACCGTGAGGACCTGGAAGCCAGCACCCAGATTATGCTGGCCCCCGGAACCGGGCGCGGCAAGCAACTCTTCAAGGCTATCAACAGCTATCGCGAGAGAATTGTGAAGATGGTAACCGACAAGGAGAAGAAGGAAATCATATCAAGCAACCTGAGCACGGAAGTTCCTGCCAAAGGAAGACTGATGGGCAAGAACTGGCAGGAGTACATGTTTGAGAGCGTGCCGACGGCTGCTGCCGTGACCCTGCTGACCAAGTTGCAGAACGATATCCGCTATGCCGAAGGCGAGGTACTGCATAACCTCATCAACAATGTGGATGTGAAGGATATACGTGTGAATCAGCTGAATGCCTACGTCATACCCAACTCGCAGACAGTGGTTCAGGGCGGTCGATTCAGTGCGCAGATTATCATGGCAGCCGTGGATACCACCCGCCGTCCCACCATCTATATCGGCGGCCAGCCCATCAGGAGCGACAAGGGAATTTATGAGACCGTCTGCAACAGGACCGGTGACTTCACGCTGAACGGATTCATTGAGATGCTGAACGGTGACGGTGAGACCATCAGACGGGACTTCTCGCAGAAATATACCGTGGTAGCACCCAGCGCCACTGTAAGTGCCGACATCATGAACGTGCTGTATGCCGGATATGACAACCCCATGAGCGTATCCGTACCCGGTATCCCCAACAACCGCCTGCATGTGACGATGACAGGAGGCACGCTGACCGAGAAGGGCGACGGGCACTACATTGCCAGGCCAACAGCTCCGGGCGGGGAAGCCGTGTTCACCATATCAGCCCAGAACGAGGGGCGTACGCAGGAAATGGGCAAATTCACGTTCCGTATCAGGAAACTGCCCGACCCGACCGCCTTTATCGCCTATTCCGACGGACAGGGTGGCAAGAACCACTTCAAGGGCGGAAGCATCAGCAAGCAGATACTGATGGGTACAGAAGGTATCGGTGCCGCCATTGATGACGGATTGTTGAACATTACCTTCCGTGTACAGAACTTTAACATGATTTTCTACGATGCGATGGGTAATGCCGTGCCCTATAAGAGCAACGGAGCCAACTTTACCGACCAGCAGAGAAACCAGATAAGAGGGCTGGCCCGTAACAAGCGATTCTACATCACCGAGATACATGCAGTGGGACCGGACGGCATAGAGAGAACACTGGACGGCGCGATGGAAGTGATCATTAAATAAAAAACAGACCCACCCAGCCTCACCCCGGCCCTCTCCCAAGGAGAGGGGGAATAAATTTGAAAATGATTTAACAATAAAAGATATGAAACGTACACTCGTCATTATAGCAGCAACCTTGCTGACAGGAAGTATGGCATTTGCACAACCTGCCAAACGTCGCGCCACCACTGCGGGTGGCACAACCGCAGCAACAACAACGGCCGCAACCAGGCAGAACAGTGACCGCGCCTCGCTACAATTCCCATCATCGGCTGCCATGCCCGAGGATGTGGTATGGAAACGTGATATCTACCGCCAGTTGGACCTGATGAAGGACAAGAATGCGCCTCTGTACTACCCAGTTGAGCCTATAGGCAAGCAGGTGAACCTGTTTACCTATCTTTTCCGCCTGATACAGACAGGACGTGTTACAGCATATACCTACAAACTGGACGGCAACGAGTCATTTGAGGAGAAGGACAAGCTGGCCGTAAAGGACATGCTGGAACGCTATGGTATCTATTATGAGGAGAATGACGGAAAAATCGTAGTGGCCGATGCCGATGTGCCCAGTGCCGAGGCTACCCGATACTACATCAAGGAGAGTGTGTATCTGGACCAGCGTACAGGTACCTTCAGCACCAAGGTGACTGCCCTCTGCCCCGTTCTGATGCGCGGAGCTGACGAGTTCAGCACGGATGCCACGCCCTACCCGCTGTTCTGGCTGAAATATGATGACGTGGCCCCATGGCTGGCCAAACTGCCCATGATGGGAAGTAACCTGAACAATGTATCCAACATGACCGCCGCGGACTACTTTACACTGAACCGTTACGAAGGCAAGATTTACAAGACTAATAACCTGCAGGGCAAGCTGCTGGCCAACTACTGCCAGACTGACAGCGCCCTGAAAAAGGAACAGCAGAGAATTGAGAAGCAGATCGCGGACTTCGAGGAAGGTGTGTGGGGCCACGATATTATTGACAGCACCAAGCTGGACAGCATTGCCCTGGCAGAAGCCACCACAACGACAGCAAAGAAAGCAGGAAGCGTATGGGGCAGACGCACTAAGACCCCAACGGGAAATACCGCTCCGAAGAGTACCGCACCTGCCCCCAAGGCAAAGAGTACAGCCACATCATCTGCACCAAGGGTAAGCGCTCGCCGACAGAGAAGATAAGGAGGCCGGATGGCACAGTTTGCCGATGTCATACTGCCACTGCCCTTAGAAGGAATCTTCACCTACAGACTTCCCGCTGCTTTTGCCGGACTGGTCCAGGTAGGATGCCGGATTATTGTTCCATTTGGAACAACCAAGTTCTATAGTGCCATAGTAGTGAGACTGCATGACACGCCACCCTCTTACAATACCAAGGAAGCTACGGAGCTGCTGGACAGCAGCCCCGTTGTCACGCCTGCCCAACTCAAGCTGTGGGCATGGATAGCCGATTACTATCTGTGTACCATAGGCGATGTCTATAAGGCTGCGCTCCCAAGCGGAATGAAGTTGGAGAGCGAATCCTGCGTGATGTACAACGAAGAGTTCATTGCCGACGACTCGCTGAATCCGGCTGAAGAGAAAATCATCCGGGAATTAGAGGAAGAAACTACACAGACCCTTTCCGCCTTACAGAAAAGAACGGGCATCAGGAATATCCTACCGGTCATAAAGCGCCTGCTGGAAAGGGACGCCATACACATCAGAGAGGAGGTAAAGCGGACATATAAGCCACGCTTTGCCACCTACATTAAGATTACGGAACCATACTTCAGCGAAGAAAAGCTGAATGAGACACTGAGCGGACTGAAGCGGTCCGCCAAACAGACTGAGGTGCTGACGTGCTATGCATCCTTGTCAGGTCTGTCAGCAGCACTTGCCCTGCAGAACAGGCAACTGCTCAGAGAAATCACCCGTCAGGAACTGACAGAATATGCCTCATGTACACCCGGTGTACTGAAGGCACTCTGCCAAAAGGGTATTCTGGAACTATATCAGAAACCCGTCGGACGCATCTCCGTACAGAACATGCCGGCCGAGCTGATTATGCATCCGCTGAGTGAAGACCAGTTACGTGCCGCAAATCAGATTAAGGAAACATGGAGACATCAGGATGTATGTCTGCTGCACGGTGTGACCAGCAGCGGCAAGACTGAGGTTTACATCCATCTGATAAAGGAGGTTATAGAGGAAGGAAAGCAGGTACTGTTCATGCTGCCCGAGATTGTACTTACAGCACAATTGACCGACAGGCTGAAGAAAGTCTTCGGCGACCGGTTAGGTGTATATCACTCCAGATATCCGGACGGGGAACGCGTGGAGGTATATCAGAAAATGTTGTCGGATACACCCTATGATATCATAGTAGGTGTAAGAAGCAGTGTATTCCTGCCTTTCAGGAATCTGGGACTGATTATCATTGACGAGGAACACGAGACCAGCTTCAAACAGCAGGATCCGGCCCCGCGCTACCAGGCACGCAATGTGGCACTAGTGATGGCCAGGGCAGCCGGCGCCAAGACACTGTTAGGCTCAGCCACACCCAGCCTGGAATCCTATTTCAATGCTGAGACCGGTAAATACGGACTGGTGCAGCTGAACAAAAGGTACGGAAACGTGTTACTGCCACAGATTGAGGTAGTGGATATGCGTGAGACGGCCAGGAAGAAAATGATGAACGGCCCGTTCACCCCCCAACTGACAGAACGCATACGGGAGGCCCTGCAACACGGCAAACAGGTAATACTGTTCCAAAACAGGCGAGGCTACGCCCCTATGATGGAATGCAGGACCTGCGGTTGGGTACCCCGCTGTCAGAAATGTGATGTCAGCCTGACCCTGCACAGAAACATGCGCCAACTGACCTGCCATTACTGCGGGGCCTCCTATCCCATCCCGCCCAAATGCCCTAATTGCGGAGAGCAGAATCTTACGGGCAAGGGATACGGTACAGAGCGTATAGAGGATTGCTTGCAGAAGGTCTTCCCCACGGCCAGGATTGCCCGGATGGATCTGGACACCACAAGAAGCCGACAACGCTATGAACAGATTATAGATGACTTCCAGCACTTCAGGACGGATATCCTGGTGGGAACGCAGATGGTCACCAAGGGACTTGATTTTGAGAAGGTAAGCGTAGTGGGCATCCTGAATGCCGGGACCATGCTTTCACAGCCAGATTTCCGGAGCTATGAGCACGCCTTTCAGATGATGGAGCAGGTGGCCGGACGGGCAGGCAGAAAGAATGAGCAGGGCTATGTGGTACTACAGACACAGGACACCGAGGCCACGGCCATCAGGCAGGTGGTGAATCATGACTATACGGCTATGTACAGGGAACAACTGGAGGAAAGAAGCCTCTTCAACTACCCTCCCTACTGCCGCCTGATATACGTTTACATGAAGCACCGTGACGAACGGGTACTGGACAGTCTGTCAAGGGACTATGCCAACCTGCTGCTGAAAATCTTCGGACAGCGAATCCTGGGCCCTGACACGCCCCCTATAGCGAAAGTGCAGATGATGTTCATCCGCAAAATTATCATCAAGATAGAACTCTCCGCATCAATGGCAGAGGCCCGTAAACGCCTGCGGGAAATCCAGAAATACATCATCACCCTGCCTCAATACAAATCTGCCCTAATCTACTATGATGTGGATTAGGGCAGCCCACTAACTTCCCCCGCCATCGGGAGAAACGGGAAGAGGGAATTATTACTCCTTCATTACACGAAGCACTTTACTGGCGTACTCACCCTGAAGATTGATTTCTATACCCTGCTGCATCAGGAAACGGCCGGTGAAGGCGGCACCCTCCCAATGATCGGTATTTCCCTGGCGGCAGATTTCTGTCAGTCTGTAAGAAGCTTCGGGATCCAGTCCTGCGAAGTAGAAACGGGGACGGAAGAAATCCACAAAGTGCTCAAACTTGTAAACGAAGAAGACCGCCTCGGACTTATCCTCCCTGACATACATCTCACTGCAATAGCCATCACCATCGTAGGGGGAGATCAGACGGTACTGATCGCCTTGCTGCACAACGGGACGGATAATCTCTTTGTAGGTCTTGAAGCATGACTGTGCGAATTTCATCTCGTCGGCCGTGAGGTCCGAAGGTTTCATCTCCATGCCCAGACGTCCGGTCATGGCCACATCAAAGCGGAACTTGAGGGGAAGACGCCTTCCGGTCTGGTGATTGGGACTGGCGCTGACATGCTGGGCCATGGCACAAGCCGGGAAAAACATACTGGTGCCCCACTGGATGAAAAGACGCTGCTTGGCATCGGTATTGTCGCTTACCCAGAACTCATCAAAGTAAGGCATCAGACCGTAGTTGACACGACCGCCTCCGCTGGCGCAGCACTGAATGACAAGGTCAGGATACTTGGCACGGATGCGTTGTAGGGTCTTAATCAGTCCAAGGTGAAAATCCACATACAGGTGACTCTGGTTATCGGCACTGAGGTAATGAGAACCGAAGTTCCTGGTCTCCATGTTACAGTCCCATTTAATATAATAGGTATTAGGAGTCTCTGTCATGATATCATCCACAACCTTAAAGACAAAATCCTGTACAGCAGGATTGCTCATATCCAATACCAGCTGGGTACCGCCACGACCGGTACTGGGCTTACGAGTAGGATGACAGACAACCCAGTCGGGGTGCTTCTCGTAAAGCTCACTTTTGGTGTTGGTCATCTCGGGTTCAATCCATATACCCCACTTGAGCCCGCGCTCGGCACAGGCCTGCTCAAGTGCTGGCACACCCTTGGGCAGTTTCTCAGTATCGGTAACCCAATCGCCCAGAGCGCAATCATCTACGGAACGCTTGTACTTGCCGCCAAACCAACCGTCATCCATAACAAAGAGTTCTCCGCCCAACTGCTTTACGCCGTCCATCATCTTCTCCATACCATCCTGACTGACATTCAGATAGACACCTTCCCAAGAGTTTAGAAGGGTCTTGCGCAGAGCCACTCCGTTATGCACCATGTTATTCCTACGGGCCCAACGGTGGAAACTGCGGCTGGCACCGCCCAATCCCTCATTGCTATAGGTAAGGGCAAGAACGGGCGTGGTGAAAGACTCGCCTTTCCTGAGCGTATATTGTGAGTTGGTATCATCAATACCGGCCACAAACCGGTGAATGCTCTTGCCTTGTGTATCAACGGTCATGCGGAAGTTACCGCTCCAACAGAGAGCGGCACCTATGACACGGCCATAATTCTCCTGAGGCTTTCCGTCCAGCGAAATCATCAGATTAGGACGGTTCATATAGGCGTTCTTGGTTCCCGTCAGGTCATGGATCTCAAAGACACCTGGCTTTAAGGGTTCTTCTGTCACCTGCGCCTCAGCACCCCAGGAACCATGCTCATGCTGTACCCATACATTGCCCTGACGGACGGGAAGGAAAGCACTTGCATACTTAATAAGGCTCACAGGCTTCTTCTCGTTGTTACGGATTACCGTCCAGGTCTCAATCACATCGCAGTTATCATAGGTACGGTAGCAGACATCCACCAGGAAGTCATACACCTTGTCCTTCATGGTGATGGTATATACGGTGGCATTCCCCTCAGTAGTTACGGCATCATTCTGATAGATGAGCTCTGTTGACATGTTACCGTCGGAATGACGGACACTCAGGGCGGTTATGTCATAGTTACCCAAGCCAAAAGCAGGATAGGCCTCCTCCCAAAGACTGTAAGCACGGTACACCTGTTCAGCATCGGCAACCCGCTCACCGTAATAACTGACATGCAAGGGCCGGTCCTGCTCTGCCTTTAACAATAGTGTAGTACTGGGGGAATTGACATAGATGTCCTTGGCAGGCACCAACGTAACTGCGCAAAAGGACAGAATGGTAAATAGTTTTCTCATCTTATAATAATAATTGATAAATTACATATAATAATCAAAAAAGAGCTTTGCAGAGTTGATTACTCTGCAAAGCTCTTCTTGATTACCAGATATCCTCGGGTTGGTTGGGATTATCATAGATTTCCTTCGGACACCACTCAAAGTAATCGAGGTACAACTCCTTCTTGTCAGTATCAAGTACCGACTTGAAACGAATATAGTAAGTTTCCTTGGGATCCAAAGTCTGGCGGACAAGGATATGACGCTTCTGACGTTCATCGTCGCGAGCGGTCTTACTCTCGCCATACTCATGCTTTCCGGCCTTCATCAGACCGTGATTCCTCAGCTTATGGTCAATCTCGTTAATTTCATCTTCCTCACGACCGGAATCTGTCAGATCACCCCATGAGCCGCCCTGACCGGCATAGGTGATGGCGATACCTTCAGCCATATTCACAGGAATACCTGCAGCCGGCAAGTTACCGGGGTCGGAACCGAAGTAAACCTGGGTAATACCACGCGCACCGGTGGCAAGTACCTTATAACGCAATTCGTATGTGCCGCGCTTGGGAACAGGAGGCAAGGTAAACATGATATCATACTTACCGAACACCTTGTCCTCGTCCTGGCAATAGTTTGGCCAGTCAGTCTGATAACCGTTGTAATGGATGAAATGGGTCTCCTCGTTCAGAATGCTGCAATTTTCGAAGTACTTGTAGTTCTGGTCTTGGGGAACATATACATGCTGGTACTTACCCTCGGAAGAGTCGGCACGGCGCAAATTATTCGTAATTGCCTCGGGGAACATGGAGAAGAGGTCGAAACGGATACGCTCCTTGGCCAGATTGTCACGGACGGCGTCGGTATATGCCAATGGACCGTCAATAGGATAGATGCAGGCATTGTTAATATCGTTAACCACGGCCATATCACTCTCACGTCCGATGTTCACACCAAGCTTACCGGGCTCGCAGGACAACTCATGGCCTGTTCCTTTAAGTCCGTTATCCAAAACCGGGAAGCGGTTCAGATAAACGCCAGAGCTCTCCTTGCTCTCATAAATCTTAAGCAAACGGCGGATTCCCTGACCGACTGTACAATACCATTCATAGATAGGAATAGAAACAGTGGGACGGGTATAAGGACTACCCAGCTCATTACAGTTGTAAACCAGTTTGTTGGCAGGAATACGCATGGGCAGTATATGATAGGTTACCCAACGGTATAGAATATGGTTGGGTGAAGCATAGTTCTCGTCTTCAAGGTTGGGATCCTCAGAAAAATACATCCTATTATCCTTAATCCAGCTGATAAGCTGCTGTAAGGCGTTCGGCGCAGTCGGTTCTACACCCTGTGAACGCCAATAATCGTCAGTCTCCGCAAAGATGGTATAACCATACTTGCGATGTTCCGGTGCATGTGCATCGGGATCACCAGGGGTGGATGACTTGTCACCGCCAGATTTGGCCTGATAGTCTTTCATATCAGGTATCTCACCCCTCAGGTACTTCATCTCATACTCATCATCACGCTCCATACTGAGCATATTCATCAGTCCGCAGGCCTGAACGACACGGGCCATCATCAGATATCCTTCGGTCTTATTATCCAGGATGTTTTGCAGGTAGCGGGCACATGACTCATCCCTGGGGGCTATAACCTTATGAGTCTGATGGATATATCCGTTAATAACGGGAATGTCATGGTTCAAGGGATCAATGGGACAAACCTTGTTCACACACAGGCTATCAGGCTTCTTCGCATCCGGCATATTAATAGTCAGGCGATGATCGTTAAGCGTGGGAAGCGGCAACTCAACACCCTTCTCTACCATATCAACAGAATAACGCTGCTCTTCTCTGTCAAAGCCGTCAATGATACTGTTCTTCACAATCACACTGCGAATAGAGTCTAACTTAACGGAATCCGTAAAGGAATCCCATGAAGGCTGCTCTATCAGACCTTCTTCAACAAGATCCTGGAGATAAGCGTCAATAGCTTCGTTGGTAATCGCGAAAACAGTATAATTACCACGGGCCGTCAGCAACTGGTAAACGGTTGAAGACTCCTTGTACTGGTTGATGGGAACCTTCTTAAGCACTTCAACATACTGAGAGTACACTGGCTGTGACTCCAGATAACTGGCAATAGTATGAAACTTGAATACATAACGTGAAGAAGTATCAACCTGTTCTGAACAGGCGCATAGCATCAAAAGCGATGTAACAAAAGAGAAAAACAGCTTTCTCATAATCCTTTATTTAATCTTTTTATAATACCTATTATAGTTAATATTCTCCTGACCTGGCGGCCGAAGCCCCAGGCCAGGAGAATGTATAGAGATTAATTAATTAACATTTACTATTACTGATTGGCAATGATGTTCAAGAGAGCCTGAATATCGGCAGCGTTAACCTTTTCATCACCTGTCAAGTCTGCGGCAGGATTATTCTCTTCTGCTGCAATAATATTCAGGAGAGCCTGAATGTCGGCTGCATTAACCTTGCTATCACCGGTCAGGTCACCCTTCTTAGCGGGATTCTCAACGAAGATTACGTTACGAACGTAAAGAACGTTATCTTTACCGCCGGCATTGTACTTGAGAGTCATTTCCTGTGCCTTCTTCACATCCAGCTTCTTTACATCAAGAGAAACCTTCTTGAACTCAGAAGTAGGCTCCAATGTACCAATGATAAGGTCGGTCTCATCCTGACTTGCCAGATTAGAAAGCTTGACATCGGTAAGCTCAACTGCAGACTTGTACTCGAATTCAAGGATAGTCTCGTTATCCTTCAGCTCATCGTACATAACGGCACTGAAATTAGCGGTTACGGCTTTCTCGGAGGTAGCGGTGAATTCGAAGCTGAAGGGCTCACCGTCAGTCTTAACGAGTGTAGCATTGAGAATACGGTTATCAGAGATATTCAGATAATCAGGATACTTGGCAAGAAGATCAGCCAATGTCTTCTCGGCAGCTTCTGCATCATATTCACCATCCGCTACATTATCTGCAGTAGCTTGAGTATCAATATTTACATCACAAGCATCAGAGAACTCGTTCCACTTGACACTAACGGCATCATTGTAGAACAAGAGCTTATACAGAGCAGCCTTAGTGGCATTGATAGCGGCAAACAATTCACCGTCAGCTACCAGCTGTTCTACAGTAGAACTACTTGCTACGTTTGCCAACGCTGTCTTCTGAGCGGCAGCAAAATCAGGAGCTTTCTTGAAATCAGGCAGCGTGTAAGCATCACCGGGAGTGTAATAATTTTCAGCGTCAGTCAGAACTGTTGCGCGTTCTCCATTATATGCTGCAGCCTCGGCAATTGCCTCTGCAGAAGCTTCCTCACCCAGGTAAACCAGACCAAAGTTGCCGGCTGCTAACCAGTCACCGCCACTGAGGGTACCTTCATTCTTGACACCGATGGTAAGTGTACCGTCAGTTACCTTAGCAACCATTGTGATGGCATAACGGCCCTGAGTAAATGCATAGGCAGCACCTTCACAACCCCAGATACCCCATCCATAGAGTACTGATTTGTCCTCGCTTTCGATTCTCTTGTCGGCCGTATTACCTTGCCAAGAATCCAGAGAGTCTTCAACAGCGTACTCGCGAACTACGGGAACAAATGTCTTGGTATCGTTAGCATATGCCATGGCACTGTAGTTGTAGCTCAGCAGATCACCCTGAGCACGGAAGCCGGCATTAAGAGTTACCTTATAATAACCGTTCTTCAGATCCTTCAGTGTCTGGTTGATGTCGAACTTGGAAACCTCGTTGCAGAACTCGGCTGCATACAACTTGCCTTCGTCATCGGTAGCGGTACGGAAGATATAACCGTTCCATCCCTCTGCCTCACGGCCGATGTTGTTACCGTCCTTGTCCTTCAATGTCTCACCGGCCTTAGCAAAGGTACGGTTTACAATCAGAGAGCTGATATCCATACCGGGACCATAACCCTTAGCCACAGCAGCAGCCTTCAGGGACTCCATAAAGTCAATCTCAGCCAGGACTACGCTGTCTGCCAATACGTGCTCATCAATAATATATACAGCTCCACCGTTGGGATAAGCCTCAGAGGGGCCGTCCTCACCGTTCAGGTAGTTTACGAAAACATCCTTGGCCTCACTGTCGGCAAGAGCATTCTCATCAAGATATTGCTTAGCATCCTCTACAGCAGCCTGATACTTCGCATAAGCGGCAGCACTGGTCTTGATAGAGTCACGGAGTGTCTCAACAGCATAGTTAGCACGGAAGAGAGCCTCCATATTGGCACACTCGTCAAAAGCTTCAACAGCTACCTTATACTTGTCAATCAAAGACTGCTCAGCTGTAATGTCAGTATCAAACTCATAGGCTGCAGACTGATAATCATTCTTGATTTCCTCGAACTCCTCGGCAGTACCGAAGTGAAGCTCGTTCATCTGGATAGCATCACCCTTGAATGCCTTGGTTACGACAACCTTATAGTAGGTATACTTCTCGGTAGTCTCGGTACTGAAGCCGAAGTAAGAGGGCTCGGCATTAACGGGATGCAGACGATCCTTACCGATGTTCTCCTTAGCGTCAATGAGTACCCAGCCTTCCGCATCCTTAGTAGCCTGGGCATCACCCTCGAAGTTAGCACCGTAGATGTACCATGTACCCCAGTTACGATCCTGATAAGTACCAGTATCGTTACCTGTAGTCAGGGTATAGAAGAAGGGATTGGTCTTGCCGGCAGTACGGAAGATAAGATAAGTATCACCCTTAAGAGAAGCGGAACCGCCCCACTTGGTGGCATTTACTGTTACCTCCTTACCGGTCTCGGGATCAATTTCAGTAGAATTCAGCGCAATACCGTCGATAAGGTGACCGTAGAAGCCATCGCCCCATTCACCATCTGTATGGCCGTCCAACAGGATGTAAAGGCCCTCATTGGCAGCATTTACCATGCTCTGGATGTAGCCGATTTCTCCACTGGGTTTGATTTCTTTGTTATCGTCAGTAAAACCGGCAGCCTGACCGATAGCTTCATTGTCAAGCTGACGGTTCTTTAAGATATAGGCATAGGTACCATTGATGTACATATTGTTGGGAGCGATCTCCTGAGTAGTATAACCATCAAACCATTCCTGAAGCTCGTCAGAAGCCGGACCTGCACTTGTCAGTTCATCAACCCATGACTCCAGTTCCAGATATTTCTCAGCAGAAGAGGCAATATTTTCCTGAGCCTCGCGCAACTCGTTTACAGCCTTCATTACATCAGAAGGATTGGTAGCGCTTTGTGCCACCTTGAGTTTCTCCTTGTAAGCGTCAATGTATCCCTGATAAGCGGTTTCTGCTTCGGGATCATAACCGTCAAACTCAGCGAGGAACTCAGTACGTTTCTCTGCAAGGTTACCCTGATTGTAGAAGGTAAACTCGTTCATCTGCATCAGTCCGCCCCATGCATACACATCCTTGAGCATGAAGTACTGGTAAGCCTGAGTACAACCGACAGAGAGGTTGATGTAGCTCTCGTACTTGTTGGTTGTCTTCAGAATATCCGTACCCACATTGTTCTTTTCATCAATGAGTACCCACTTGTCAGACTCAGGCGTAGCATCCTCGTCGCTGTCGAAGTTGGCAGCATAGATCTTCCAGCTCTTCCAGTTACGGTCCTTATAACTATCGGTATCACCGCCTGTTACCAGACCATAATAAGTAGGCTTAATAGGTTCGTCAGTCTTGAAGATCATCCAGCCAGGCAGGCTGTTAGAGCACCACTTGGTAGCGTCACGGTCACCGTCGATAAGCATGCTGTGATCCTCACCGCCGAAGCCGCCGGAGCCGCTAAGAGCGGTATATGTAGCATAGATAGGATCATCCACCTTCTTGACATTGGCATTCAGGTATTCGGAGAAACGCTTAGCCTCTGCCAATGCCTCGGCACCGGTAAGCTGGCGATTAGCCTTGATGAATGCATAGTTACCTGCAGGATAGGTGTTGTTAGGAGCGATAACGTCAGTCTCGCTAATCCATGCGTTGGCATATGCCTTTGCATCATCCTTCAGGTTGTCATCATTAATGAGGTTGATGGCCTGATTACGAACGGTAATCAGTTCGGCATACTGGCTTTCAGAGGTATTAACCTTGTTATTCAAATCATCGATAGTAGAATTAAGCTCACCCAGGGCGAAAGGATCCGCGCAAACCTTCAGATCCTCAACAGCCTTGGCCAGCTGATCAACCAATGCCTTCTCGGCGAACACATCTGGATTAAAGTCAAGCGCATCCAGGATGCCATCGCGGTCAATGGCAAGTGTATAAAAATCACCGAGTGAGAACTCACCCATCTGCATGTAACCGCTACCTGCCATCGTACGGTCAATCTCGACCTTGAAGTACTGATAAGCTGTTGAGTTCTCCTCAGAGAGACCGAACATCACGGTAAACATATTCTTGTCAGGCAGGACCTCCTCAGAGATATTGTCCTTCTTGTCCAGCAATACCCACTTGTCAGAATCACGGGTGGGCTTGCCGCTTGAAGGTACGTCTGCCTTGGCCATACCGTATATCTGCCAGGTATTCCAGTTACGGTGCTTCCAGCTGGCATTATCGGTACCGGTCACCAATTTATAGTAGGTAGGAACCATCTCACGAGAGGTCTTCACAATGAAGTAGGCACCGTTAGTAGTCTCGCCATAGTTCTTGGCTGTCAGGCCGTTACCCCACTTGGTATCAATCTTGCCATCGAAGAGTTTGTCAAGACCCTCCCCGCTACCGTCATTACGGTCACCGGAGATAATATTATATACAACAGGTTCGTCAGTAGCTGTTCCCTGGCTTTCCTGCTCCTCAACATACTTCTGGAACTCGCCATATGTGCCAAGGCCCCATTCGGCCATCTGCAGCCAGATGTCACTACCCTTTACGGACTCCAGAATCTCAATCCAGTAATACTGGTAGGCTGTAGTGGGGGTCTCTGAGAATTCACCATTATAAGGCGCTAAATTCTCTGCCGGTAACGGGGTACCGTCCTGCTCATCTATCAGCGTCCAGCCGCCGGCTTCGGGATCATCCACATTGCCACGGACAGCAAGGGACTCATCCTCGAAGTTAGCACCGTAGATCTTCCAGTGTTTCCAGTTACGCTCAGGGTATGAACCCGTATCACTACCGGTAACAAGGAAATAGCGTTCGGGGACAACGGCCTTCTCAGCCTTTACCACAATCCACGCTTTATCACGTTCGGGGTTGGTAGGATCAAAGGAATGCCCCATCTTGGTAGCTACCTTGGCATCTACCAGACTGGCATAACCTTCACCACCGGTACCACCGGTTCCTGACAGAGCTGTTAACTTAACATACTCTGCACGCGCACTCTGGGCTGTCACCATCATTGCCATGGCAAAGAGGCATGACCAAAGAGTGCCTGAAGACGTAAAGAATCTCTTCATGTTGTTTGGTTTTAAGTTAATAATAAAGTTAATATAATTCATTTGTACCTATTAATTCACGTCTATTTATATATCTAAACCACACTAAAAGCTCACAAATATAGCAAATTTGCCTCACACATTAACCATTTTATGTACCTTTATCTGTATTTTTAACATTATTTAACCAACACTTTCTTGCCGTTCATGATGTAAATCCCACGGTGGAGTGAAGAGTGAGGAGCAAAGACTGAAGAATCTGTTTTTCTGCCTGAAAGGTCATAAACATCTCCCTCCACATTTTGAATGGGGGATTTTGAATTTTGAATTTCTTTCAGACCGGTCTCGCTGTCCACGCTGTCCAGGAAGAAATCAAAGGGTGTGTAGTTGACGGGGATGATGGTAGTATCACCGGTCTTCTGATCTATCAGCTCCCAACAGGCATCATTGGGATCCTCGGTATAGGTGTCGCTTCCATACAGTTTCCAGGTATTGGGGGTACGGTCAGAATAAGTCCTGGTATCATTGGCTGTATAGATACGGTAGCCGTATGGCATTACCGCATCACCCGCATCATAAAGGAACCATGACTTACCGCTAAAGGAGGAGCAGTACTTGGTATATACATTATTGTCACCGGCATCCGGCCAGTTGTGATTAGGGATATTACTCTCCGTACCCTTATATATAAATAAGGTAGGATAATCGGTTCCGTCCTGGTTCAGGATCCTGAACTCGGAGAACTGTATAGTACCGGTGCTACCGCTATTAATCCGGAGTACCTCCCATTTATAATACCGGTAGGCATGCAGGCTGCTGGTGGAGTTGCTGTAAATACCATCTACATAATAGACGGTTCCGCTGGTGGAGTTGAACACGGGATGTGTGTCAACCTTACGGCCGTTATCTATGTTCTGATACCATATATTCTCCCCCGCACCTGTATTCAGCAGGAAGCATAGAGCGCCTGACCTTACATCAATCGGGGTGACGTTTTCTACCTGACGTGAATAGGCATCATAGCAGTTCTGGAAATCCATCATGCCGGGATAGCTGGTGTATGCAAACTCATACCCGGGAAGGGCACCGGTAACCTTACCGGCATTATAGCAGTCCGATATATACAGTTTACCCTCAGACGGGGCTACCATGGCAGCCGCCATACTGTCGGCTTGTATCCTGCCCAGGTTATAAGAGTCCTGCAGATTGACACTGGCCAATTTAAGCGTATAGCCGATGAAGCCTGCGGCATAGCCGCCCCTGGCTGTAACCGTAGCCGCGGTACTGCACTTCCTGATAGTGATTTTATAGGTTCGCATGTATCCCACAAGCCCGGCTACGTAATTGTCACCTGTTACTGAGCAGGATGCGTCCAGATGCAGGTCCTGTATCTCAACGCCGGAACCTACCGTACCGAACAGGCCAACATTATCCTTGCCCGTAATATGCAGGTTGCTTATGGTATGCCCGTTGCCGTTGAACTTGCCCAAATAGGGTTTCTTCTGAAGTCCGATGGGTGTGAAGGCCTCACTGAAGTCCTTCATGTCAAGGTCAACATTCAGGGCGGCGCTGGCACTGGTTTCTCCGCCGTTTACAATCTCGGCAAACTTGCAGAGGTCGGCAGGCGAGTTGATCTGATATACTCCGTTTATCTGCTGCAAAGTACCGTAGTACAGCATCTGGTCCATCCATGCCACGCGGTCACGGACAAAGTTGCGTACGCGGTCCACCTCGGCCTCCCAGGAACCGGGGACCTCGGGGTTGAGTGAAAGCCACTGGTTAAGGTATGGCCAGCGGAAGAAGTTCAGGCGGGCAGAGGCACGTACTTCCCGGCGGAGCGAGTCCACGTCGGCAGCTAAGTCATTGGGATTGAAATTACCTTTGAGACGGAGCATGGTCCACATTTCCCGCAAGTTGGCAAAAACCGAAGGGTCGGAAAGTACACGGCCTACAAAATCACTCCAGTTGCCGGTATCACGTACCTTGTAGGTCCAGTCCATACGTTGGTTGGCCGGGTAGGTGGTCTGGTCATTCTCAAGGGCAAGGTCGGCATCCCATACAGGACCAGTATAAAAGTGATCATCACCACGCTCCTTGTACAGGAATACCTGACAGAGCATATCGGTATTACCGTTGAACTCGCTGGTAAGGAAATGCCTGAGAAAAGTCTCCATGTCAAGCACGGAGCGTGTTCCCTTTTCGGGGTCGGTATAATTGGAGCCGAAGACCACGCTCTCCATATTGTTCCACGTATCCTGGATGTACCGGAACTGAATGGGTTGAATGATATCCTCGTCAGGGTCATGGACGGAAATGGGATTCCCGTACATAGAATAAAAATAATAAGGTTCGCGCGAGGCATTGTTATCCACCTCCACATAATAACCGCCGGTTATGGTCTCCTCATCTGTATCCGACTCGGTCATCTCGGTGATATCAATACGTCCGGAATGCACATCCACATGATCCGCCAATGTGTAAGTGCCGCGATAGTCGCCATTTACAACAAGGTCAACCACCTGGCTCCAGGGGGTCCACTGCATCTCTGCCCGCTTGGACATTGCCCAAGCTACCGGATTACGCATCAGTGTCTTGTCACGGTAACTGTTGATAAGCACCCACTTCTTAGCCTTTACAGGCGATTCGTTATTTCCGCCCTTCATCACATGATGGCTCTTTCCGTCGTTATACTTGATACGGAAGGCCTTGTTCTCATGCGAGGCAGAATAGTTGCCTCGTACACGGAACAGAACAGGGTATTCCTGCAACATCGTGCCGTTATCGTAAATCAGTACCGACTGGGACTCGAAGTCCTCGCCACGGTTTACCGGCAGTATATTGTCCTGGACATGAATGCTCAGCGTGGGCAGGTTGGTAATCTGGTAGAACCGGCTGTCATCACCCTCGCCCGCATGACCGTAGAACTTCAGTTCAGCAACATTACAGTATGAGCCGGTACCGCCTACATAACGGACGTAACGGAAACCGCGGCTTACATTCACCTCTGTGCTGGTATAGGTGCCCTTAGCGGGTGTGTCCCCGATAAGGTAGAGGGGAACAGCATCCATGAAGTCCGGACTGTTGGCTCCCTCGAAAAGGCTGAGCAGCATGCGGTCCGGCCCGGAGGAAACGGATGCCGGCATATAGTCAATGCGGGTAATGACATGGGGCTCGCCTAAATCAAGGCCGACCCATGAGAAGGCATTCGCATTGGTACTGTAATAGGTGGACGGACTGTTGTCAAAGGCCAATGCGGCCTTGGATGCAGTACCGGAAAAGATAACGGTGCCAGTCAGCTGACGGTCAACCGACGCGTCATAGGCATAAAAATCCAGCTGCATGGAAAGCAGGAGAAATACCGCAGTAAGAAATTTACTCAATTTCATGTCGAAAATCAGTTCAAAAAGCCGTTTACGGGCTTGCTTTGGATTAAACCGGACGCAAAAATAAATATAAATTTTGGAATAAGCAAAATATTTCACTATCTTTGCAAGAAAACTGAGAAACATTAAAATCATGGGAAAGAAGAAAAGCGGAGGCAGCCGCCTCAAGAAAAAAAACCTGGAACAGATGGTAATAGCGCTGTTCGAGGAACAGCCTGCCCAAGTATTTGAACTGAAAACCCTATACCGGGAACTGCACCTTAATACTCATCCGGCCAAGATGCTGCTGATGGACATACTGGAGACATTGCTGATGGATGACTATATTAAGGAACAGCCCCGTTTCTGCTACCAGCTCAATACACCTACGCAGGTGATGGAAGGTATCTTCCACCGTAAAGCCAACGGCAAGAACACCTTTGAACCGGAGGACGGCGGAGAGCCGGTCCTGGTGGCGGAACGCAACAGTATGCATGCCATGGACGGTGACAGGGTACAGGTAACCATGCTGGCACGCAGAAAGCACCACGTACGCGAAGCAGCCGTTACGGAAATCCTGAAACGCAGCGACAAACAGTTTGTAGGAACACTGCAGGTAAGCAAGAACTATGCCTACCTGCTGACGGAGGACCGTACACTGGCCAATGATATCTTTATTCCCAAGTCCAATCTGAAGAAAGGGCAGACGGGCGACAAGGCGGTTGTAAAAATTGTAGAGTGGCCTGAAAATGCCAAGAACCCTGTAGGTAAGGTAATAGATATCCTGGGAAAAACGGGCGAGAACAATGCCGAGATGCATGCCATATTGGCGGAATACGGTCTTCCATACGAATACCCGGCAGCCGTAGAGAAAGCGGCGAAGAAGTTGAAACTGGATATCAACGATGAGGAGATTGCCCGCCGTGAGGATATGCGTGAGGTCCTGACTTTTACCATTGACCCGCGCGATGCCAAGGACTTTGACGATGCGCTGAGTATCCGGAAACTGAAAGCCGGACTATGGGAAATAGGCGTTCATATTGCCGACGTCAGCCATTATGTGACAGAAGGATCGATTATAGACAAGGAGGCACTGAAACGCTCCACCAGTGTCTATTTAGTGGACCGTACCGTTCCGATGCTGCCCGAGCATCTGTGCAACTACGTCTGCTCACTGCGTCCCGATGAGGAGAAACTGACGTATAGTGTCATCTTCAAAATGAACGAAAAGGGAGATGTGAAAGACTGGCATCTGGCCCACACGGTGATTAAGAGTGACCGCCGGTTCACCTACGAGGAGGTTCAGGAGGTGCTGGAGAACCATCACGAAGCCAGCGAGGAAGACTACAAGAATCCAGGTGATAAGGCTCTCCCCCCGGGGAGCGGGAAGGGGGTTCCTGCTGAAGAATTCGCGGAGCCGCTTATCATCCTGAACCGACTGGCCAAGGAGTTGCGTAAGAAACGCTTTGCCAACGGTGCCGTGGACTTTGACCGATGCGAAGTCCGCTTTGAGATTGACGAAAAAGGGAAACCAACCAGTGTATATTTCAAGGTGGCCAAGGATGCCAACAAACTGGTGGAAGAATTCATGCTGCTGGCCAACCGTACCGTAGCCGAAAGTATCGGTAAGGTTCCCAAGAACCAGAAGCCCAAAGTCCTGCCCTACCGAATACATGAATCACCGGATCCCGCCAAACTGATGAACCTGTCAGACTTTGTGGGGAAGTTCGGCTATAAGTTGAAGACCAACGGATCAAAAGGCGAGATGAGCAGGAACCTGAACCGGATGCTGGCGGAAGTAAAGGGAAAGAAGGAGCAGAATATGATAGAGATGATTACCCTGCGTGCCATGATGAAGGCCAAATACAGCACACACAATGTGGGTCACTACGGCCTGGCATTTGACTACTATACGCACTTTACCTCGCCTATCCGCCGCTACCCAGACCTGATGGTGCACCGGCTGCTGACAAAGTATGCCCAGGGCGGACGTTCTGTCAATCAGGAAAAGTACGAGGAACTGTGCGAGCATTGCAGCGAGATGGAGCAGACGGCAGCTCAGGCCGAACGTTCCAGCATTAAGTACAAGCAGGTGGAGTATATGAGCGAGCATTTGGGTGAGACGTTCGTAGGAACCATCAGCGGTGTGACGGAGTTCGGCATCTACGTGGAGGTGGATGAGAACAAGTGTGAGGGCATGATTCCGCTACGCGACCTGGATGACGATTATTACGAGTTCGATGAGAAAAACTATCGTCTGCGCGGCAGAAGCAAACATCACTGCTACAATCTGGGAGATTCAATAAAGGTACAGGTGGCAAGAGCCGACCTGTACCGTAAACAGTTGGACTATAAGCTGGTGAGATAGAACCCCCTCCCTTCCTCCCCGAGGGGAGGGAGTCTGGAGGCTAGGGTCTAGGGTCTGGAGGCTAGGGTCTGGGGGCTGGGGTCTGGGGTATCAACTGTCAACTATCAACTCCCTCCCCCTCGGGGGAGTCGGAGAGGGGTCTTTTCACTTACCAAATATCCTCGGGTGTGTCGGGATTGTCATAGATTTCTTTGGGACAATACTCTATGTGGTCCATATAGAACTCGGAGGTGGTATTGTCCAATACCGACTTAATCTTCAGATAATACGTCTTATCCGGATCGAGGGTGGCGCGTGTTATGATACGACGGATAATGTTGCGGTTCACATTATTACGGGCTGTCGTACCAGGCTGTTTAAGGATGAGGATACTCTCCTCCCCCTTCATGAAGCCGTTGTTACGCATCTGCTTATCTACCTCTGCGTTTTGATCGTCGTCATGATCAGAATCTGCTGCCCATCCCGTAATAGGATCCACACCTCCCAGGGTAAGGTTTACGGGAATGCCCGTTACAGGCAGACGGTTGGGGTCATCGCCAAAATAGAACTGCCCCACCCCGCGGTCAGAATTGGTAAGGATACGGTAACGCACCTCGTATGTGCCGCGCTTGGGTACAGGCGGCAGGGTAAACACCAGTTCCCAATGGCCCACACATTTTACCTCATCGCCACAAAGACTTCCGAACTTCAGTCCGTATGCATTATAATATACAAAGGTAGAACCCTTGTTGATGCTCAGATTCCCAATATACTTATATTCATCATCGTCGGGGAAATGTACCCACTGATGAGCAGCATCGGTCAGGGGAACACGACGGATATCGTTGTTCATCACCTCGGGGAAGAAACTCATACAGTCCATACGGATACGGCTTTTGGCCAGATTGTTACGCGTAGCATCATCATAAGCCAGAGGAGCATCTATGGCGTAGATATATCCGTTGGCACCTATATGTTCGTAGAGTGTCTCGTCCTCCTTAAAGACGCGACAACCGATCTTGTCGGGATGGCAGGCTATCTCGTGTCCCGTACCACGACGGGCATTATCGATGACGGGGAAACGATTCAGATATACACCATCCGACTCAGGACTCTCATATATCTTAACCAGACGACGTTGCCCTAATGGGACATAGTATTCCATCACAGGAATGCTATATTTGTAGGGACTTCCGGAATAGTCGTATCCCTTCTCGTTGTAATGGAAAACCAACCTGTCTGGTGACATCTTAAAGGGCAGAACATGGTACGTGGTCCATTGATACAAGAGGTTGTTGGGCATCTTGTAATTATCGTCTGCAACTGCCTGAGGATAATAGTTGCCCTTGGCAACCCAACTCTGTACATCGGCAGGGGTTATCTCCGAAGCTGGCTTCCCTAACTTCTCTTCCCAAAAACTGTCAGGTTCGGCAAAGATAGTGAACCCGTACTTTCTATGACGGGGCGCATAGGAATAACCACCCGTCATGGTTGCCAGTCCGTTGGCTGGTGTCTTCTCCTCAATCTTTCCTCTTATATATAACTGTTCGTACACCTCATCCTGGCGCTTTGACAGGGTATCCATCAAACCACATGCTTTGCATAATTTTGCCATTACCACGAAACCCTGCTTGTAACCTTTCAGATATTCGTCGAGCACACCGGCTAACGTGACATCCGTCGGGGCTATTACCTTCTCTACCTGATGTATCATTCCGTTTATCGTACGGATATCACGGTTGGCAATACTGATAGGACAACTACGGTTGATGTATATGCTGTCTGGGTTACTACCATAGGATACACTTAGTTTCAGCTCGTTCATGTTGCTACGGGGAAACTCTTCGTTATTCTGTGCGGGAAACATGCAAACCTCGTAGTACTCCTCATCGCCACCGTCTATGATACTATTATAAACAATCACCTTACGAAGGGAATCCGCAATCAGACTGTCAGGAATAGCCTCCCATGCCGGAGCAGGGATGATTCCACTTTCCGTTAACTGATGGAGATACTCATCTATGGCCTCGTTTGTAGGAGCAAAAACCGTGAAGTTTCCTCTAGCACTCAGAAGCTGATAAACGGAGCTCTTACTTTGGGGACTGATAGGTACTTGCTGCAGAAGATCTACATAAGAAGAATAGGAATCGTGCTGCAGCATATAGCTAAGTACAGTATGATCCTTAAAAACATATCTCTGGGATGTGTCTATGGTTTCGGAACATGAAATCAGCAGCCCCAATTCAGCCACTATAGATAATAGCAATAAAATCCTTCTCATAACGTGGAATATTTTATAATTTCATGCAAAAATAATAAGAAAGTATAATACGATGCAAGGGAATTGCAAACAAAGTGGGATAAAATGTGCAAATTTCGGAAACCGGACAAGATAAAAATGGTTACACCTTATATATAAATGAAAGAGCGAAGAATTAGACTTTAGGCTCTAGACTTTAGACCTTATTCTTTAACCTGAAGGCTGCGTGAGCAGGCTCGACCGCAGGTCAAACTTGAAACCTGAAACCTGAAACTTGAAACCATCTATCATCTATCATCTATCACAAAAAATAGGGCAAGGAAACATCGCATGTTCCTTGCCCTAATATGGATTTAGGATATTTCTCTCTTATTTCTTCTGGTTCTTTTTAAACTCCTTTACAGCCTTCTCTAACATCTTCTGATACTCGGGCATACTCTGCAGGCGGGCAAAGGTGACGCTGCCGCAAAGACGGCCTGCATCAACATCGCTTTGGTAATGGAAACCGACAATCACACGACTCTGCCCCAACTCGTATGCCACCTTCATAATCTCCTCCGCATGAGCAGGGTCAATAACCATCAGTGTCAGACCCACTAGCCATGAGGCATGTGTATGACCGGAGGGATAGCTGGTGAAATCCTTGGGATTCTCGTGGTCGGGCACACTTGTCGGCTCCTTGAACTGCTGATAGGGACGGACACGATGGAAGTAGGCTTTTGCACTGGCACCACCCTGCTGCTCTGTTAAGTGAAGACGAGAGAAGAGACGGTACATCTCAGGATATTTATCGGCTGTCAATTCAATGCCAATGGCCTGACCATAACGCTCCATGAAGTAACGGGCACAGATACCGGCATCAGCTATGGCCTGCCTGCCACGTTCTGTCTCGCGAATGGATTTACCCCACTGGTACTGTGTCCAGTCATAGAAATAACGGGAATCAGTAAGTGCAGGAGGTGCTGGCAGAACCTTCTCCATGTGGGGAGCGTCTGCTGTAAAGTAAAACGGTTCGAACTTTTCTTTAGTTACGTCATCCTGAGCATAAGAACAAAGGAAAAGTGGCAATGCGAGTGCCAGGAAAAGAAATTTCTTTTTCATAATATTCATAGCATTAATGATAAAATAGTTAGTTTGCGACGACAAAGTTATCATTTTTTCAGCTTTAATCAAACAAACCCGAGGAAAGTAGGGTAAAATTTTGCTTATTTTAGATGTATAATTTGCATATTATTGCAAAAACATTTAATTTTGCGGTAAAATTTTAACCATAAACATAAAACAAAGGATGAAAAAAGCTAGAATCTATTCATTATTAATGTTCATTGTGGCAGGCTCGTTATGCCATGCACAGAAAACAGCATTGCAGGATTTCCCCGAAGGCTTCACACCCGAAGAGGTAGGGCACCGTCTGGCATACCATTTTGTAGATGCCAAGCACGAATTCTGGGGAGGGAACACCAAATATATCGGCTACCACGAGGTATGCGCCTGGAATGGTGCCATTATGTTTGGACGTGCAGCAGGCGATCAGAAGATTGTTGACTTGATGCGTGACCGCTTTGAACCCTTCTTTGGCCCGGAGAAGGAATTCCTGCCCATAAAGAATCATGTGGATATGAACATGTTTGGCTCACTGCCACTGATGCTTTACCAAGTATATAAGGATGAACGTTACAAGGAAATGGGTTTGTCCTATGCCGATACCCAATGGGAACTGCCTAAGGATGCCAAGGAGAGCCAGAAAAGGCTGGCACGCAACGGCTATACATGGCAGACACGTATGTGGATTGATGATATGTACATGATAACCATTGTACAGTCCTGGGCTTACCGTGTAACGGGAGACCGTAAGTACATAGACCGTGCAGCCCACGAGATGGTGAAATACCTGGATGAACTGCAACGCCCGAACGGACTCTTCTATCATGCTCCTGACGCCCCCTATTACTGGTGCAGAGGTAACGGTTGGATGGCTGTAGGAATGACAGAGGTATTGAAGGCTTTGCCTAAGGACAGTCCTTATTACAAACGTATCCTTAAAGGCTATCGCCTGATGATGAAAAGCCTGTTGAAATATCGTAACGAGGAAGGCATTTGGAACCAGTTGGTTGACCAGCCGGACTTCTGGACTGAGACCAGCGGCTCAGGCATGTTTACCTATGCCTTTATCTGCGGAGTGAAGGAGGGATGGCTGTCTGTCAAGACATACGGTCCGGCAGCACGCAAGGCATGGCTGGCACTCATCCCTTACATTAATAATAATGATGATGTGCGCGAGGTTTGCGTAGGAACAAACAAGAAAGCAGATTTCGACTACTATCTGGATCGCCCACGCGTGGCAGGTGACTATCACGGTCAGGCTCCTTACCTGTGGTGTGCGGCAGCTTTGCTGGAATAATATCTGAATTTACCAAAGAAGACATAAAATGGAAATAAGAAAGACATTGGTTGCAGCAACGGCATTGCTATTCTCACTTAGCATATCAGCTGCAGAGAGAGCATCCGTAAAACTGGACTCCAAATTGGGACACGGAGGACAGCAGACATGGATGATGATAAAAGCCTCTGACGCCAAAGGGACTGGGGCTGAAATATCCTCCAAGGGGTTCAGTACAGGCAACTGGAAAGAAGCTATCGTGCCAGGTACGGTCCTGACCAATCTGGTGGAGCAAAAAGTTTATCCTGAACCCTACTTCGGGCAGAACAACAAGCTAAAGAACAATCTCATCCCTGACTTGGCAAAGGCAGGAAGGGAGTTCTATACCTACTGGTTCCGTACGGAATTTGATGTTCCTGCTAAATTCAAGGGACGCCGAATCTGGTTGGAACCCGAAGGTATCAACTACCGTGCAGAGATTTGGGTAAACGGTTACCTCATGGGTAATATGGCTGGTATGTTCAACAATCAGCCCTTCGATATAACCGATCGTGTGAAGGCCGGAGAAAAGGCAGTCCTTGCTATTCGTGTTTATCCCGTGGATGTACCTGGTACCAGTATGCCTAAGTCATGGGGCGCTGCCGGCGAGTGGCACAACGGAGGCGATGGTTGGATGGGACAGAATGTAAGTCAGCTGATGACCATCGGCTGGGACTTCACTTTCGAGGACGGTATTCGCGACCGTAACACAGGTATCTGGAAGAGCATTCGCCTCTATAGCACAGGTAACATTCAGTTGCGTAACCCCTTTGTAACATCCAAGCTTTCTCATCCCAACTATGACAAAGCAGCAGAAACCATCAGTGTAGATGTCTTCAATCCCAACACACAAACCTTTGAGGGAATTGTGCGTGGCAAGATTCTGGGTACTGACATTCAGTTAGAGAAAAGAATCAAGCTAATCCGTGGCGAACATAAGACCATTACCTTTACACCAGAGGAGTTCCCCCAGCTAAACATTAGCAATCCGCGTCTGTGGTGGCCCAAGAACAAAGGTGAGCAGCATCTGTACACCCTGCAGCTGACACTGACCAACCTTTCCAACCATCTGTCTGACAGTCTGCAAACACGTTTCGGCATCCGCGAGGTAATAGCAACGCGCGAGACACCCGACAAATCCAAGCTGTTCGTTATAAACGGACACAAAACTTTTATCCGCGGTAACAACTGGATTCCCGAGGCGATGTTACGTACCGATGACAGCCGAATGGAAACGGAGTTAGCCTATACAGACCAGTGCGGCATTAACCTGCTGCGCCTGTGGGGCGGAGGTATTGCCGAGAGCGACCGCTTTTATGAACTGTGTGACGAATACGGAATCATGGTATGGCAGGAGTTCTGGATGACAGGCGACACACGTCATCCGCTGGATGAGCCGCTATATCTGGCTAACGTGGAAAGTACGGTCAAGCGTATCCGCAACCATCCGAGCATTGTTTTCTATGTAAGCAGCAATGAAAGTACCTGCGTTACGGGGGCCGAGGAGCTTATCAACCGGCTGGACGGCACCCGTCCCTATCAGATGCAGAGTGAATGCGACGGTGTTCATGACGGAAGCCCCTACAAGCAGGTGAATCCTATGCGGCACTACGAGAATACCGCATCGGACCGCGGCAGCCGTGTGGACGGATTCAATCCTGAATACGGAGCCCCCACCCTGCCAATTGCGGAGAGTCTGCGAGAGATGATGCCTGCTCAAGACCTATGGCCTATCAACAAGGAGACTTGGGATTACATGGACGGTAACGGTTTCCATCTGATGAGTACGCTCTACACAGAGATGACAAACAAGTATGGCGAATCCCAGAACATCGAGGAATTTGCACGTCGCGGTCAGATGGTAGGAGCCGTCAACAGCAAAAGCATCTGGGAGGTATGGAACGAGAACAAACTAGGCTATGGCGACCGCTGGTGCTCGGGTCTGCTCTTCTGGTATCACAACTGTCCACAACCGCAGGTCTGTGCCCGCATGTGGGACTGGATGCTGGAGCCTACGGCCTCGCTCTACCATACCATGCATGCCTTGGAGCCTGTACACGTTCAGTATGACTACCTGACGAATACGGTATCAGTGGCTAATGACTATCTGCAGGAGCAGAAGGGACTTACCGTTACGGCACAGGTATATAATATGGAAAGCAAGCGCCTGCTCAGCCTGACAGCCCGGACAGACGTTCCAGCCGACGGCGTAGCAAACGATATCCTGAAGATTGACTTCCCCGAGGACATCTCGCCCGTACACTTCATTGCCCTGCAGGCTAAGGATGCCATGGGTAAGGTGGTAAGCCGGAACTTCTATTGGCGTTCCACCAACAAATATGAAGGCAAGAATACCGTTACAGGACCCTGTACGGCCGGGTTTGAGCCCTTGGGTAACATGGCTGCCGCCAGGCCAGCCGTTAAGGTAAAGACTTTGGCAGACAAAGACAATATGCACCAATGGCAAGTAAGCATCAGGAACAGCGGAAGCAGGATCGCTTTCTTCTGCCAGCTCCTGCTAACGGATGACGAAGGAAACGCCGTTCACCGCACACACTACTCGGACAACTTTGTTACCCTATTACCAGGGGAACAGGAGACAATACTGGTACGTACTCCCATAACAGGGAAAACAAATTACCGGTTCAAGTTCAACGAGAACATGCAACCCTCAAAGATTATTGCCCTGTAAATCAGGGCAATATTCTTTTCTTACCGTCTATGATGTAAACTCCCTTCTTGAGGGAAGAGTGAGAAGCCTCCCCCGTCCCCTCCAATGGGAGGGGAGAACTATTTGAGAGTTTTCCCTTGAATATCAAACGACCACTGAGGTCATAAATGGCCCCCTCTCCTTGGGAGAGGGATGGGGTGAGGCTGTTGGGTCTGATAATGCCGTCCTCATACTCGCTTGCCGTCTGACCGTACAGGGCAAATTCATAGATGCGTGTGGTGGAACCGTCGCCCTGTTCGCCGTGCACCATCTGCAGGCGGAAGGCGGTAGCCGTAACAGGTTCTGACAGGGTACGGGTTACCTTATTGGTCTGGTTTTGGGAAATGTCATCGAAATCCACCCAGGTCTTGTCATCGGCCTGATATTGCAGTTTGAAGGCCTCGGCCACATAGCCTCCGCTCTCGCGGGCAGCACAGAGCACCATCCAGCGGTCCACCCTTACAGGCTCGGCAAAAGTGTATTGCAGATAGGGTGTCTTACTCTGCGAGGCGGTGGCACACCATTTGGTAGCAGGATCCCGGTCGTTGGCAAACTTGCCGGCTTCATTGGAACCGGTCTGATGAGAGGCCGTCACGGCCTTGGGTGTCAGGCGGTTGTCTTCTGACGCAACCGCCAGTTCCTTATATTCAATCTCGGTAGTAACAGGGGTGAAGGCGGTAAGGTCATCTGTATGGCTGGCCGATGTGGTAGCTGCGAACAGGAAAGTCTTGCGGTCCTTTGTGCTCAGCTTTACCTGACTGACTCCATCAGGCAGAGGAATACAGTACTTGTACATATACATGAAGGTCATGGTCTCATTACTCTTGCCGCTGATGTTATGGGCATGAGACGAGGCGAAGGCTACGTTCTGCTTCCGATACGAGCCCTCCATATTGGTGCAGGAGAGCGGATTGCCTATCTTACCTGAATAATAGGGGACATCTGCTGTTACGGTCTCTTCCCCGTCCAGGGTGACAGTAACGCTGCTGCCTGCCTCCGTGCCGCTTGCCATCAACAGATACAGGCTGTTCTCTCCCTCCTGGCGGTCCAGGGTGATAGTGCTGGAAGTGGTCAGGCGCATGGCATTGAGCTTGCCGTCAGCGCGGTTACCCATGGCAAAGCGCACACCGTCCGCTACCATGGTATCCGGAATAAGCTCTGCCGGATAGGCATAGGTGCTGTAAGTGGCATTGGCATTGCCACGCAGTCTGTCATAACTCATCAGGTCAATATTACAGGTAAATGAGGCAGGGGTTCCTTCCGCACGCTCTACCGGACCGGTCACAGGGGACTTCAGCCTGACAGCAAAGGTCTTGGGCTGGTAATGGCCGATGGAGAAGGTAAGTTGGGAGTCTTGAACTGAAAGCGTAGAGTTTTCCACTTCTTCCTCCAGCGCATTTACCTCGCGGGCTGAAAGAATCACGGCAGGAAACTGGAGTGTTACATCCTGCTGGTCCTGACCGGCCCATTCATATACACGTACAATCAATTCGTCCGTCTCCTCGGCTTTCTTCAGCGCCTTGATACTCACCTTATCGGTATTAAGAGAGACAAACGGAAGTGTACGCCCCATCCGCCCCGTGTGCTTGGGAGCGACAAAGCCTACGAGAGGCTGATTCAGGTGCGCCGCCTCAATCTGAGTCTGCTCGCTCCACTTGCCGTCATGCGGGAAGAGTGAGTAAGTATATGTATTGGGACCGATATCCATATTGGCCTGATGGTCATAGTTCTTGCAGGAAGGGGTATGCTGAAGGGTCAGCCGAAGACTCTTGGCATCAGGCTTATCCCAGCCATACTTACAGTCGTTAAGTACGGAAACACCATAGACAGTTGAGCTGTGGTCTGCCCACTGATGACCGCACACCTCATACTCGTCGCTGGTACGCACACCACGCTGAATGGTACCCAGGGAGATGTCATAAGTATCTTTTGTCGTACTGAAGTAGAAGGGGAAGTTGACCTTGAGCATACGTTCAGGTGTCTGCCAATCAACCTCGTTGACGCAGTCTATACGGTCAGACAAGGCCGTCATACGCACATACTGAACGAATGTAGAGCCTGCCGTCTGCCGACAGATGCGGAACGATTTACGCAGGGGACCGTCCTCAACAAGCCGGATGTCGGCCTGACCACTTACATATTCCGAGGGGGTACGGCACACATCCGTATAGCTGATTTCCCAAGCCGGCCACGTATCTTCGTGATCGTAAATCAACTGCTGACGGACGGGACTGTTGATAAGATTGCGGGATTTGATCTCGTCATACAGGCGCTGTATATCACCATTGGCATTGATGGTCACACGGTAGCGCCCGTTAGAGAGCTGACGCGCCTGGGCATCAGCCGCCAGTGAAGAAGACAACTCGCTATTCTCACCCGGCCGGATATCATATACAGCATAGCCCAGCGAGGGAACAGTAGCAGCAAAGATGAAACGCAGCTGCCCCGTCTGCTCGTCATAGCCGGTTATCTGCGAGAGCACCTCTGCTCCGTCCGGGCCTATGACCCGCATATCGTAAACACGCCGGGGATATGACAAACTACCCTCTACAATATCCGTTCTTTCATGCGAAAGAGGGTTATACACCACCATGGGAATGCCCTCGGTCTGTGTATCCAGCAGCTGTGAGGCAGCGCCCACCGCATTAGTCAGCTGCTGTGCAAAGGTACGATTAGCAAGATAGTACTCGTTATAGGAATACTCGTTGGCCTTTAAGGTGGAGGTACCTGTAATGCCGTCATGATGCTGCTGCCAGATGGTTCTGATCCAGGCATCGCGAAGGGCCTCGGCAGGATAATCGGCTGTACCCAGCCAGTATGAGAGCGATGAAGCCTTCTCGGCCGCATCAGCCAGGAGCTCATTCTTACGGTTCCATCTCTTCAGCAGGCCCCAGCTGGTATAGGACCCTACCCCATGGGTACGCATGGGCAGTTCGCTGTTCCAGACTTTGTACTTGGAATTCCTGTAGCGGTCCATATAATCAAAGAACTCATCGGGGCTGACCAGTTTTACCTGAATCTGCCCGTCGGTCTTTCCGGCATTATAGTCCAGCCAGTAAGGGGTATTCTCGCCTTCGGACCCGGCGTTGTCCTGCAGACCACCGCCCCGGTCGCCACGCGGTCCTACATACCTGAAATGCGCAGCAATGCCATAGTTGGTATAATTCTGCTGGATTTTCTTCAGTATATCTGCATCCGAGGTCAGATCCTTGTTGAACTCCTCGTGCGAATCGTATGCCCCGGGTTTGTAAACGGCATAAATCTGACTGCCGTCCACTCCCTGCCAGATGCCGAAGGGAGGCAGAGCGTCATAGGCTGCCGAGCCCCACCCCAGCTTGGCGGTATGGAAACCGCGAATTCCTGCATGTTTGGCCAGCGAGGGAAGGGCATAGGAGAAGCCGAAGCAGTCAGGAAGCATGATGTCATATCCGCCCCGCACGCCTAACTCGCGCTGGTAGAACCTATTGGCATAGAGCATACTGTGCAGGATACTCTCGGCAGAGGACATCATCACATCCGTCGCATCCAGCGACATGCCGCTTACATGCCACTGGCCGCTGGCCACGTACCCCTTCATCTTATCGAATTCGGTAGGATAATATTCCTTCATCCACATGTACTTGACGGCCCCCTCGTAGTTCAGCATGAAACGGGGGTATTTGTCCATCAGGGCCATGTTCTGTGTCAGGACATTGCGGATATACTCGTTAACAGTGGTTTTTACGTCCCAGTTCCACTGGGTATCAAGGTGTGTGTTTGAAATCAGGAACAAGGTCTCCTTGTCAGCCTGCCCATACACCATAGTGCAGGCCAGAAGAAGGCCTAAAAGGTATTTTCTCATTACAGTTCTCTTTTACCTAAATTCCGCAGCACTTTAGTTTAACTTCCTTTTTAAGTTCCTGGGTAACAAAATATTGCTCAGGATTTTGCCATGTCAGATTTTTCACTTACCTTA